>JACCDG010836386.1_pt1 | contig 97884 bp, 164 predicted proteins | sample 7442471 | NCBI WGS metagenome assembly JACCDG01 (sample SAMN15323444, study PRJNA562643) | freshwater metagenome | isolation source: river surface water | place: USA:Blue River Watershed | collected 2017-08-17 | reverse complement strand
CCCGGCTGGGAGCCTCATCTGGGGCGCGGAGTTTTGCACTAACTGCCATTTCAAATTCCACAACGGAGAAGGTATCTTGATTCAAGAGGATGTACCCCTGTATTCAACACGACTTTCCGGATAGCCGCAAAAGAGGGCGTTCCGGTCGAAGTGATGCGCGACCGCATCCTGACGGGTGACGCGTATGCCTCGGGCGGCGGCGTCGAGGCGGTGCTCGCGCAATACGGCAAGAAGGGACCACGCCGTGGCTGACCCGAGAGACGAGATCACGACCCAAGACATCCTGGCGCAGTACGGGCCGACGCCGCAGGCGAAGCCGAAGGACGAGCACGGGTTTCTGTTCAGCAACGTCGGCGGCGAGCTGAAGTTCAACCCATGGGAACACATCAAGGGGTTCATGGGATACCGCGCCCCGCCCGGCGCGCTTTCAACGTCAGGTGACAGCAAGCCGATCGAGGACGCATTCAACGCGGCCGGCTGGGTCGGCCTGTCTGGCATGGGCCTCAACGCTTTCGGCGCGGTGCCTGCCAACGCGGTTGGGTCGGCCGGCGCGCGCCTCGCTGGGAAGGCGATGCCAGCGGTCGAGCGCGAACTTGACCCGCTAGGGTTTTACTCCGCGGCCCTGGAGGGTGCGAAGACGTGGCCGATGGAGCGCGGCAGCCCGCAGCAGGCGCTGGCGCACCTCAAGAAGAGCGGCACCAAGGACGCCGAGATCTCAGCCACCGGCCTCGACAAGTACCTCGCCGAGCAGGACGTGGTCAGCCGGCAGGCGCTGGAGAACTACCTGCGCGAGAACCGCGTCAAAGTCGAGCGTGATAGATATGGGGGCCACGAGCCAGATGTCGATCTCACGACCATGGAGCGTAATCGATTAGACGATGGTCAGATCGAACACGTGATCGAGGACAGCGCTACAGGTCGCACGTTCTACATGACTGAGGACCGAGATGCTGGAAACGTGTTTGTGCAGGGACCAAGCGGTGTTTCCATCCCTGTCCGCGCGAGAGTAAACAATCAAGATCCTGCAGACGGCATGGAAGCAATCCATCAATGGATGCGCGAGGACGCCAAACCCAATGGCGTAGTCGATTACGCGCAATACGCAGACTATTCCGGCGACCCTTACAACCCGACCTATCGAGAAAACATACTTCGGCTGGGTCAGACGCCGAAGCAGGAAGCCATCGAAGCGCAGATCACTGCGCTAGAGAAAGAGCACAGTGCGAACGCAAAACGCATCAACAAAATCCAAGACGGAGACGAAAAGGCGTTTCTTGAGGAAGAGAACGCGCGTCTTATTGCCGAACGACGAAAGCTTCGGCAAGAGTCGTATCGTCTTATGACGGATACCTATGACGAAGGGCATTTTACAGGTAGAGGCATCATTTCGCACAGCCAGACAGCGATCCAGCCGGACATCAATGATCGCAATTGGATGACGCCATGGCAGATTCAAAGTGATTGGGGGCAACGTTTGCGCCGCGGAGCGCGCGATGACGCGCGGATTGCAGAATACGACAACCAGATTGTAAACCTTCGCGAGACGCTAGAAGCCGCTGAGAAGCACGTCGAAGATCTTGCGGCGAGAGACGGTTTCAATATCTTGGACGGCAGAGGACGCCGCGACCCGTTCGCCTTTGAGCGATATCTAAAGAGCGATGCGCCGGGGGCGGCGGAAGCCGCCAAGATCAGAGACCAGCACATTGATATGGTCGGTGAAAAGCGCCGATTGGAAGCGGAACGTGCGGTTCACGAAAACAACGCGCCCTCACATCCGTTGGTAAACACGACCGATCAATGGGTCACGACGCAACTTCGTCACGTTCTACAGCAGGCTGCTGAAGCAGACGCACACGGGGTTGCACTACCGCAAGGGCACACGATCTTGGATTACAATCCGGGCGATGCTGAAGGCATGTCGGGATTTTACGATAAGATCGTGCCGAAGATCATGGCCAAGGAACTTCGGCGGCTGGACCCAACAATCCAACAGGAACAGGTCCGTCTCGTTAAGCACGATGAGCCGCCGGGTATGTACCGAGGAAATCCAGATCTTCATGCCTCAGACTATGAGCGCACCGCTTTTGAGCGTCCGTTCTACGGCTACCCGCTGACCGATAAAGCCAAGGAAGAGATCCGCAGGGGGCTGCCGCTGTTCCAACAGGGCATCCCGGTTGCCGACCTGCTCCGCGCCTACTACGGCGAGGAAAAAGAGTAGGGCGCCGAAGCGCCCTGCTCAGTGCTTGTGCCAGGGTCCGGATCCATGCCGGTGCCAGCCTTGCGCCACAACTTGTTTGTCGATCTTGCGCCCGGCCAACTGTTCGGCCTGCGCGACCTTGGCTTTCGCCAGCGCCGAGCCCTCAACGTACAGACGACGGAGAAGGCAGCCGTCAGAGACGCGCGAGCGTTCAGAAGCTGAAAGCCCCTCGAACTGCACCGCGCCCTGCGGGCCGATGGTCACCTTGATCCGGCCTGCGGCGAGGCCCTTCGAGAGGGCCTCGGTCGCGCGGCGGACTTCGTCTTTGCGCTGGGATAGGGTTTGTCCCGGCAACGTCTGGGTATCGCAAACCATTGGATATCTCCTTACAGCTCGATCTGGGGCGCCACGTGCGGCCCAACCTTGATGACAGTGTCCGGCGCGAAATCGAGGGCGCGGCCCTCGGAAGCCGGCGTCGCAATCTCGCTGGCGCCGTCGAGGTCCAAGAACGCCGTCCGGCTGCGCTTGATGGCGTCGAGCGCGATCAGGTCGACCTCGACGGCCGCCGTCTCGCCACCCTTCACAATCTTCTTGGCGGCCTCGCGCGCCGCCACGATCGCGACGTTGACCTGCTCCTGCGCGGACGGCGACAGAACCCGGCCGAGATCGCGGGCCTTGTTGGCGGCCTCGCGGATTGCCTTAACGTCAAGCTTGCGGATACCGGTCTCGATGGTCGAGAGCAGATCCCGCACTTCGCTGTTGAGCGCGCGCACGGCCTCGGCATCGTCCGCCGCGATGCGGCCGGTGATGATGTAGACGTGGATGCGCGTCAGGCGCGCGCGGGCGTTGAACTCGTCGGTCAGGATGCGAGCATCCTCAACGAGCTTCTCCAACTGCGCGATGCTGGTCTCGGGGCAGAGCAAACCGAACGCCGACTGCGTGCAGACAGAGACGATCGAGTTGCGCGCCTTGGCGCGAACCTTCACGGCTTCCTCGTGCTCGCGGCGATCCGAGATCACGCGCTCGGTCTCCCAGCGCCCGATGAGGGCGCCTTCCTCGGTCTCGCGATCTTGCTCGACGATGACCTTGGAGTATTTCACGTTGCCCGAAATCGTGGTCTTCAGCGAGACCAGAAAGCCTGGACGAAGGGTGGCGGACTTGATGGTCATGGTGGTGTCTCCTGCTGCGTGTGTGGGTGCGTGAAGGGTTAGGCAGCCGCGCGCTTGCGCGGCTTGCCGTTTTTGCCAAGCAAGTTCTGGTATTCGAGCGCCGCAGCGATCTGATGCTTGTGGACGTCGAGCGGCGGGCAGAGGATCACGGTGTCGTCGAGCGAATTGAAGCCAGTCTGGCTCTTGCTGCCGTGCAGGTCGTAGCTCGGGTACAAAACGCCGTTTCTCACAGAGCCGCCGCCGTTCTGGTTCCAGCCGGCTTGCAGTACTTTGAACTTGCGGTTGCCAGAGATGACCGTGTCACCGACCTTGACGTCGCCGACGCGGATCGTGCGCTGCGTCAGAAGCCACTCGTAAGCGGCCCGACCGCGCTTAGTGAGCTTGTAGCCACGGCCGTTGCAGCCGAAGCAGGTCGTGCCGTTGACTTGGTTGTAGGAGAAGTTGCCCGTGCCGCCGCAGCGGCCACAGGTGTCTGCTTCAAAGATGCTCTTCTGCGTCGTCATTGCCCTATCTCCTGCACGGGTGTCTGTATGGACAAACGTAATACGCGATACTCAGGCGGCCGTCAACAGGTCATTGGGTATTTTTTCCACATGCGCGCAGCAGCGCGCTTTGCAGCGCCGCAGCGCGGGCGGGTTCCAGCCGCCATGCTCACGCCAGTGGGCGCGGCACTCGGGCTCAAGATGATCGAACGTAACGAAGGCGCGCTGAAACACGCGACGGCGGGCGTCGAGCTTCGCAAGTTCTCGGGCGGTAAACTGGATTTCCATGGCGTTGCCCTCCTGCAAGGGGGCCCGGGGCACTGAGGCCCCGAGCGGTTGGTGATCTTAGAGATCGAGGGCGCGGCCCTTGCCGTGGATGCTGACCGCCTCCGGGCGGCTGGCGCTGCGGGCGCGGCCCTGCTTGGCCCACTCCTGCAGCTTCTGGATCTTCTCGGACGAGGTCTTGGACAGCGGCACCGTCGCACGGGCGACTGCCGCCAAGTCTTCCGTCGAGATCTCGCGGCCGGCGTCGGCGAACGCTGCAAACAGCGCCTCCGGCACGATCGCGGCAATCTCGGAGCCGGTGAAGCCTTCCGTGGCCGCAGACAGCGCCACGAAGTCGAGTTCGACGGCCGCACGGTTGTTCGCCTTCAGCGTGGCCTTCAGAATGTCCACGCGCTCCGAGCGGGTCGGCAGATCGAGGAACCAGAGGGCATCGAAGCGACCGGCGCGCAGGAATTCCGGCGGCAGGCTGGAGACATCATTCGCCGTGGCGATCACGAAGCTCTCGCCCTGGCGTTCCTGCATCCACGACAAGATCCCGCCAAGCGCGTCAGAGGAGACGCCGCCGTCCGCGGCGCCCTGCGTGGCGCCCGCCAACGCCTTCTCTACCTCGTCAAACCAGACGACGCAGCGGCCGACGGACTCGATGACCTTGAACGCCTTGCGCAGGTTCTGCTCGGACTCGCCGACGAACTTGCTCTTGAGGGCGCCCAGATCGACGCGCAGGAGCGGCACGCCCCACGCGGTGGCGATGGCCTTAGCCGTGAGGCTCTTGCCGGTGCCAGGGATACCCACAAGAAGGGCACCCTTGGGAGCCGGCAGACCGTAGGCGCGTGCCTGCGCGCTGTAGGCCAGCTTGCGCTGCTCTAGCCAGACCTTGAGGTTGTCGAGGCCGCCGACGGCATCGAGACCACCCGGGAGCGGGTCGTACCACTCCAGCACGCGCTCGCGGGCGATGACGCGCTTCTTTTCCTTCGACACCGTCGCCGGGTCGATCTTGCGAAGCTGCACGAGCGAGCGGGCGTAGCACGCGGCGGCCTCCTCGCCGGTCAGCCCCACGGCCGCGTCGATGGCCGCATCGCGGCTGTCGGGCGTGATGGCCGAGGCCTTGAGTTCCTCCGGCAGCGCGTTGGTCGCGGCATCAAGGATGCCGGCAATCTCTTCGCGGTCCGGCAGCGGCCACTCAATGACCGTCGCGTGGCCAGCAAGATCGGCCGGCACCTCGGCAACTGGCGTCAGGACGATGATAGCCTGCGCGCGGTTACGCGGCGTGCCCGGCAGAAAGCGGGCGAGGTTGCGAAGCTGGCGAAGCTGCAGGGCGCCGGTCGGCGGCTGCAACCACGCGGGCAGGTCGCGCAGGATCCAAACGCCACGGTCGGCGTAGTCGGAGCGGGCGCGCTGGTCGATGGCCTGAAGGGTGTCGCCCGGATCTGGGCCGCCAAGGCCGGACGAGACGTTGCCGGCCACATCGCAGACGCCGCGGGCGACGTCCCATGTGCGAGGCACGTAGCCGGCCGAGGCTGCGGCCTCAAAGAGGTAACGCTCGACGCGGGCCTCTTCGCGCGTCACGACCCACAGTAGCGGGTTGCGGGCACGAAGAAGGGCCGAGATGTCGGCGGCGACGGAAGCTGCGGTCTGGGTGGTCATGGGTGTCTCCTGCTGCGTTGGTGTCTGTATGACGACCGTAATACGGGATGCGCGCAGGGGTGTCAACGGGCAGAGCGTATTATTTTTGGAAATAACCTAACGCCCGTGGGTTGACGGGGCCTTGGCCGCATCTTAAGTGGCGAGGATGCAGACCCCGGCCTTCAAAGAAATGCTCCGCCTGCGCCGCGAGATCGCGCGCGCCGAGGCGACGCTGTACCAACTGCGCCCAGAGCTGGTGCGGGTTGAGGCCCAGGTGCAGGTCGAGCAGGGCAAGTGCGCGTGCTGGCTGCCACAGGGCGACCCCAAGTGCCTGTGCGGCGTGCTCCGCCGCCGGAAGCCAGTTGACACGACGCAATCTGCGTGAGACCAACGCGCATGGACCGAACGTCGACATACCCACGACCGACACTCTGGCGACCCACGCGGTAACGCCCGTCCATCTGCGCGTCAGCGCATCCCTCACACATAATTTGCCCGTGTAGCTCAGTTGGTCAGAGCGCCGTCCTTGTAAGACGGATGTCGGGGGTTCGAATCCGCCCCGCGGGCTCCAGCATCGGTGTGGTGAAGCGGTATCACGTCGAGTTCCAACCTCGAAGTCGGGGGTTCAATTCCCTCCACCCTTGCCAAATTTCTGCGCGTAGGAAAGCCTGGAAATCCGCCTGATTTGGAGTCAGGAGACCGTCAGTTCGAATCTGACCGCGCAGACCAATGCACGCCTAGCTCAGCGGATAGAGCGCCGGATTCCGAATCCGGAGGTCGCAAGTTCGATCCTTGCGGCGTGCTCCAACAAGAGAGGGCCCCGGTTGGGGCCCCCTGCGTTTCACCAGTAATAGACCTGCGGGCGGTTTGGGACCGGCCACGCGGCATCGTCGGCGTCGATCAAACCCATCAAGATTTGGCGCTCCATGCGCTTGGTCCGCACACGGTGCGGACGCGTGTGATACGTACGATCCCAGTGTGCCGGCGAACTGGCGTAGACGTTGTGCAGCCAACGGGGCCAGATCACATCAATAGGAATGCGGCTGCGTCTCCAATCCTTTGGGACGGGCTTGAGCCCAAGCCGGACGCGGAACGTAGTCTCGCTACCCTGGTGCTTTGTGCCGGTTGAATGATACCGACACTTCTTGCGCTTGTAGTGGGCCATAATGCCCTCCGTGTTGTTGGTCGTTACAACATCGGCGCCTCCTGCGTTCGATTGCTCAGTTTCGGATCGGTTTTTACCCATGGAATTTAGGAAAGTCAAAAATAGTTCTTGCCCGTCCCTGCGGAGCGTCGTATGACATTCGTGCATACAAACCCGGTCAGCAGGAGACCACACCATGAGCTACCCCAAGATTACATCTGACGGCACTACCGCTTGCGAGCACTTCAAACAGGTCGCAGCCATCGAACATGCCGCCAACGCGCTGCTCGCGGCGCTTGAAGCGGCCACCCCCAAGAGCGCCGACTATGCGCCCTTCGGCCCCGACTCGCACTGGCGCGCGCTGGACGCACACCGCGGGCGGCAGCTGGCCGTGCAGGGCATACGCACCCACGCCATCGGCCTCGCGCAGCACGTGGCCGACCAGCTTCAAGCTGTTGAGCCGGCAGCGGCGTAACCATATTGGAGGCGGGGGCGGGCAATCCCCCGCTTCCCCTGGAGGGCAACATGATCAAGTTTATCACCGTCGTGTGCGCGGTCGTCGTTGGCGCTTACGCCGTCGTCGTCGCGCAGGAGATCCAGGCGGGGAACGTCCGTCTGGCGAAGAACTGCGAGTTTACGCCTGTGCGGGTGGCCGACGCTCGCGGGCATCACTGGCTTTGCAGGTAGGAGATCCCTATGACCGCAGATGACGCACGCAGGCAGCTTGAGACGATCGTGGATGAGTTTGGCCTGACGCTGGTTTGCGACATGCTTGGCGGCATCTGCGGCGACAAGGCCACCCATCTCCGCAAGGTGTGGAAGGATGGCCGCGCTGCGAAGGCCTGGGACGAGGCTGGCCGCGCTTTCCACGCGACCGAGGTCAGGGTCCGCGATTTTGACATCATCCAATCCAAGACCAGGGCAAGGAGAGGCATATGAAGACTTTCTGGACCGTCCACGCTGATTACGGCATGGCAATCAAGGACTACAACACTGACGACATTGATGTCGCCGAAGCGAAGGCTATTCGCGAACTTGGCACGCGTCACTTCGTGAGCATCGAGGAGGCCACCGACGACGATCTCCAGTGGGTCGCCGGCATGGGTGGGTATCTTCCGGTTTCCGCGCGCGAGCGGGTCGAGGAACTGGCCAAGACATGACCACCATCGCGACCGCCAGTGGCACGCTAGAGGCGGCGTTTGTCTTCCACCCGGGGGACGGCGCCGACCTCTACTCCGTGGCGCGTGAGGTGGCCACGGTCGCAGCGGCGCACAAGCGGCCGGTGGCGGTCGTCTACAACGGCATCACCATGATCGGCCGCCCCGGCGTCACGGCGGACGACATCATCAAGATCTATTGGACGCGGAAGTGACCCATGGACAAATTTGGCCCGTTGCTGACGCCCCGCGAGTTGCTTGAAAAGATTACGCTGTGCTCGACCATCATGGTCACCATCGACGCCGGTTACTCATGCGCGTTTGGCGGTCGCTGGGTGAGCGTCTCAAAGACCAAGATGCGCGAGTGGATTGCGTCGTGGGCCGGCAACGAGACGCCCCGCTTTTCCGTCGAGATTAAAGACGGCAAGCTCTACGTCATGGCCTACGATGTTGACGATACCTAGCAAATCAGCTAACTGCCGTCGCTAATGCCGCTTAGCGGCGGCTGTTTAGATCAGCAGTCCGAGGCTGCAGGCCGAGAGCTACCCGGCCCTGCGTGCTAATGGGGCCTTGGGGTAACGGGGACGCTCCCGCTGCGGATCGTTGGATACACTCCGGGTCGGCCTCTGCCGTGCCCAGCCTAGTCGGCAAGCTCCCGGAGTCAGTCTTTGAGTGCGCGTCAGGCCAAGGGGCCGAGCATGCGCTGCCCGTCCTGCAACGGCAAACGCTTTATCACCGGCTTCGATGGGGGCCGTGACGAGTGCTATTTGTGCCGGTCGCTCGGCGTCGTCACACCCGAAGCGCATCGCCTCTGGCAAGCCGAACAAGAAGCCGAACGCATCCGCCTCATCCGCGCTGATCTCGCTCGCCAAGCCATCGAGGCGACGCAGTGGGAGCAGCTTGCATTCGAGTGGGAAGAGCACTGGGCAAAAGTCAAGGTTGAGAAGGCCAAAAAGGCTTGTTGCCAGACCCAGGAACGTCTGCCATCCACGACGGATCATCGTCAGATCAGTCTCGCGTTCGAAGAACCCAGCGAGATCATTTCGGATGGACAACAGCAGCACGGCGCTTACGCGGATCAATACGCAACGGTCTGACGTTGCTCTTCCCGTCGACATCGTCGAGCAAGCCCGCGAGTTTGCCATCAACTCGCGCTCCGCTCGCACCCAGAAAGAGTACGAGCGCTGCTGGAGGCAGTTTGAGACGTGGTGCGATAAGATGGGGCAGACGGCCCTGCCGGCAACCGTCCAGACCCTGATTGCGTATGTTACAGACCTCGCCAGCAACGGCGGCCCGAAGGGCAAGCCGCTGTCGGCCTCCTCGATCCAGCAGGCCCTCTCGGCTCTGATCCTGCGCCATTCCATGGTGGGCGCCCCGACCGAGCAGTTCTCTTCGCCAATCCTGAAAGAGGTGCTGAAGGGCATCCGGCGCAAGATCGCCGCCACGCGCTCGGTGCGCCGCGTGCGTCCGCTGATGGAGGCGCAGCTTGCCGATCTCCTTGAAATGCTCCGCTCGGATGTCCTGATCGAAGCCCGAGATGCCGCAGTTCTGGGGCTTGGGTTCGGCGCGGCGCGGCGACGCTCAGAGCTTGCCACCCTCGACTACATGGAACGTGGGGCCGGCAGCGACGCCCGCGGCGTGCTCATCACCGACGACCGCGGCCTGACCATCAAGCTCTCGGTGTCGAAGACCAATCAGGAGGGCGCCGAAGAGGAATACGTGGTGCCACGCATGGCGGCGCCGCGGATCTGTCAGGCGGTCGAGAACTGGATTGAGAAGGCAGCCATTCGCAAGGGCGAGCCCGTCTTCAGGCCGATCGGCGCTCGCGGCCAGTCTCGCGGCAAGAAGCAGTCTGGATTCGTTGGCGTGACGTGGCGCGAGGATCAAGAAAAGTGGCAGGCAGTCATCCGCCACGATGGCAAGACCCGCTTCTTGGGCTACTTCTCGACGCCCACCGACGCGCACGCGGCCATCTGCAAGCTTACAGGGCAGCCCGAGCAGAAGCCATTTGCCATGACCGTGAGCAACAAGCGCATCTCTGAAGGAGACATCGCACGCATCGTCAAGACGCGCATTGGGCAGCTGCTGCGTTCGCAGGGGGGCAAGAAGCGTATCAAGAACGACGAGATCGACGCCATCGTCGCGCAGTTCTCGGGCCACTCAATGCGCTCGGGGCACGTCACCAGCGCCAGTGACCGCGGTGTGCCGACCCACCACATCAAGGCGGCCACCGGCCACAAGTCGGATGCAATGATCGGCGTCTACAGCCGCGTCTCGGACAAGACGCGCAACAGCAGCTTAAAGGGATCAGGCCTCTGATCGCGCCCGGCGTCCAGGGCCAGTGTTTTTAACTGGCTTTGGTCGCGGCTTGTAGGTCGCCATATAACGCCGGATCTTGTCGGCCGTCTCCAACCGCACATCCCCGCCTCGCCGCAGCCTGTTGACAAGTGAGAAGTCGCCGACAACGTCGCGCCCAAAGTAGGACGCGCGGATGTCGTGCTTTGCGATGAAAGCTTCAATCTCGGCAAGAAGTTGGGTCTTGGCTGTGATCATGGCTGCCAAAAGTATGGGCGCCGTTTTGATTTGTCAAATCGCGGACGCCGCGACGCGCGCAGCTAAAAAGCTAGCGCTTTAAACTTGACGAACGTTAGGTCTTTTCCTAAATGCTGGACACGCAGGACAGACACTGCGCAGCAGGGGAACCAGACATATGGGCAAGAAGAGAAGCGCGCGCCGCAATCGCGAGTTCAAAACCGCACGCGCCGTTCCCGTTGCCCTTGTTGGTTCCAAAGTTGAAACCAGCAGGAGAGCAGCGAAAATGAACGCACTTGAACAAGAGCGCGCCAAGATTGGCAAGGAATGGGACGACGTGATGATGGCCGTGAAGAACGCGCGCCGCGTTCTTCTGTGGGGGCCCCCTGGTACGGGCAAGAGCTTCACGGGCACCGACGTGCCCAAAGAAATGCTATACCGGCTGTACCTTACCATGGACACGCCGGCCGCCGAGGTGCGTGGGCATTACCTGCCCAACGACGACGGTGGTTTCACGTGGCACGATGGCCCCGGCGTCGCCGCATGGCGCAAGGGCGGCCGTTTGGTTATCGACGAGATCGACGCGGCCTCGGGCGACACACTCACCCTGCTGATGGCGCTGCTTGACGACCCGGAGAGCGCCAAGCTGACGTTACCGACCAACGAGACCATCTACCCGGCCGCAGGCTTCTCGGTGGTGGCGACCACAAACCAAGCGCCGACTGTGATGCCGGAAGCGTTGCTTGATCGGTTCGATGTTGTTCTGCACGTCGAGAAGCCTGCGCCGATTGCATTTACGCGCGGTTGGCATTCGCAAGATCTCGCGGCGGCAGCCGAGAAGACTATTTATCTTGGGGCCGAGACGGCGAAGGGCAAAGGGCAGCGACCGATTGGCCTTCGGGCTTTCAAGGCAATTGACCGCTTGCATGGGCAGGCGGGCATGAAGATCCCAGATGCGGCGAGACTGGTGATTGGCGCGGAGGCGGGCCGCTGGCTGTGTACAGCCATGCGCATCGCTTAACGCAGCCGGCCGACGCGTTTTCCTCCCCGGGCGCGTCGGCCACCTTCTGGCTACTATGAGAAAGATACAGCGTCATGCTTTCTTGGAACCTTACTTCCCAAGTCGATCACATTAACGGTCGTATTGTGCACACTTTTGTGCGAGCGGACGGCCGTATTTTTTACGTTTTAAGCACCGAAATAGGAGGGGGCCGGGATTTGGATGCCGTAGCTCGGCGGGCTGCCCAGGCGAAGCTGGGCCCTCCCGACGTCCAGCAGGTTTTGGCTCAGTTCTTTCACATGACGCCTGCAAACGAAGACATCCTTGCGGCAATGGCCAATGCGGGGTCAACGCACCCTGATGTTGCTGCGTTTTCTGCAGACTCTGCGTTTTCTGCAGACAAAGAGCTGGCACGGTTGCTTATTGGAGATGGCGCTGATGCGGTATCGCCGTTTCCCGCCGTTGCGCAGCCTGCCTATTTTTGGAAAGAGAAGATTACTGACAAGGGATTTGGCGTAACCGACTTGCCCGTCAGCAAGACGGCGTGTCACGCGTCCATGACCTACGCACGCGGTAGCAGTCCGTGGGCGAGGTCGATTAAGCTGCACGAACTGCTTCACGCACGCTATTCACCAGAGATGACGGCGCTTCGGACGTCGCAGCGCGTTCAGGGCACGTACTCTGAAGTCGTGTTGCAAATTGCCGAAGACGTTCGCCTTGCCTTCAAGGCCCGAGAAATGGGCTTGTTTGAGGAGGTTGATGCCTACGTTCCGGAAAGGGCTTGGGCCCGCCAGAACCGCCAGTCGCCTCGTTCCGACATTGACGCGGCAGTGTTGTTTATGGCGGCTTACGGTCAACCTTTGGAGGGTGATTGGGACAAGTCGTCCGCAGCCGAGTTTATGCGTCGGCTGGGACATCCGATCACGCCGCAGGCTCTTGAAACCCTGCGCAAGTGGGCGTCTGTCTCCGAGAAGGTGGTCGCGGCGCGATTGCCAGAAGAAGAGACGTTCATCAAGCTTGCGCAGGCGACGAAGGACGCTCTTGAAGAAATCGTCGAGGACGGGTCCGGCGGCGGTAGCTTTGGCCCACAAGGCGGCAACGGTGCCGGGGACGCAGAGCAGCCGGTTGAAATGGATGCGTCTGGAGTTACGTCATCGGCGCTTCGCAGCGACGCAGCTACCGAACAGCGTTCGATGAAAATTAAGCAAGCAATGCAGCGCGCGACATCGAAAATGCAGCCGCAGTTTTCGAAAGACGTGATGGAGCAGATCTCTAAGCAGGTTGCTCAAGCACGGTCCCGGCCTACAGAACGCACCTACGACTATCGGTCTGATGCGCAGCCGTGGCGCCCTGGCGGTGCGCCACCACCGCAGGTTACGCGTGAGGTTGCCGAGAACTACTCTCTTGATGTTGCGCGGGAGGCCGGCTGGGGTGAGATGAAGACGGTGCTTGCGCCGCTTCAGAGGAATTTCCGCGCGCTGGTCAAGAGAAGTGGTCCGGCTGCACCTGACGGTCCAACGCCGCGGCACATTCATCGCTGGTATGGCGATAAGCACATTTTTGTCCGCCAAGGCATGCGCCGTGGTGGCACGTTGCTCATCGACATTTCGGGTTCAATGGGATGGCAATGGGAAGACACATTGAAGCTTATCGAGGCTACGCCCGCCATGACCATTGCTATGTACTCAGGGGGAAATGAAGACGGCCAACTGACCATCATTGCCAAGGACGGCAAACTGGTCGCCAAAGACTTCAACCCGCGTGCATTTGGCCATCTTGGCAACAACACGGTCGATGGTCCGGCGTTGTCTTGGCTTGCGCGGCAGCCGCGCCCGCGGGTGTGGTTTTCGGACGGCCGGATTGTTCCGAAGCAGTCGATAAATGAGACACAGGGCCGTGGCGCCGCGATGAGAGACGCTACCCGCATCTGCAAATTGGGGGCAATCCGCAGAACACAAAGCACGGATGAGGTTGTGAGGATTTTTGAAGGCAAGTCAGTTCCGATGAATACGAAATATGTCGAGTGAAGGGAGGCGTACGATGCAGGACGCTGAGATCGAAAAACTGGTCGACTTTGCCTTGTCCAAGGCGCGGCAACAGATCCTCGACGGCGACGAGGTGCTGCGCACCTTCTTCTGCCAGGACCGCGACGGCGGCCGGCACCTTGTGGTGGCGCCCAGTGCCGGGTTTGAGGCTGACACCAACATGATCAGATACCTCAAGCTGATGTTCGCCATCCTTGGCGTCGAGGCCTACTGCATGATGTCGGAGGTCTGGTACGTGGAGGGCTCTGACAAGGCAATCCTGCAGAAGATGCGGCGATCGGAGAACCCAAACCGCAAGGAAGCGCTGATGGCAATGATCGTGCGCCGCAGCAAGGATGACCGCGGCCGGCACGGCATTGATGCGCGCTTGGCATAGGGCGTGGTGTGACGGCGACGGCGTTGGCCGAACTAATCAACGGCATAATGGATTGCATGCAGGAGGGGTGAATGTCGTTGCAGGTCACGGCCTACAAGAAGCTGGTCGAGTTGGAAGACGTCGAGCGGGATGCCGAAGGGCGCCCGGTTGATGAGACAGCGTTCTACGCGCATCCCGACGTTGTCGAGTTCGTAGAGCGTTCGTGGCGTGGCTACACCAAGGGGCTTCGCCCCGGTGCAGCGTACGGTTATCGCGAGAAGCTGACCGTCAAGCAGCCGACCTCGATTTACTTCAACACGTGGCGCCGTCTGTTGCTGCGCATGGTGGCAATCAATCCGTACGAGTGGGAAGGGCAACCGCAGCCATTTGCCGAGCTGACGGACTTTGCCGACCGTGACGGCATCTTTGGGCCGACGGTGGCCAAGAAGCTGGCGCAGGACTTTGCCAATTGGCAATACCACGCCGACGTGTTCGCAACCCACCTTGATGACAACGGCGAGTTCTGGCTCCGGCGCTACAACGAGTGGCGCAAGGTGTTTGAGATGGCGGCCGACGGCGGCGCCGTAGAGATGCAGTAGTCGGGAATCAAGCTGCTCCGGCCGTGCGTTTCGCTGCCACGGTTGGTTCGGGACTGCGGCGGGTCGTCTCCTCCAGGGTGGCCCGCCGCAGGTGTTCAACATGCAGGAGAAAACTATGGGCTACTATGTCAATCCCAGGAACATGGAAAAAGAAGAGTGGTTGGTAAAAAACGGCGAACTCATCTCCGAAGCCCAAGCGTTGGGCATGGACTTTGCCGGTTGCCGCTTGCCGGTCTGCCTCGTTGACAACGGCGCTTTCACCGCTGCTGGCATTGCCTACGACAAGCGCGAAGCAGAGCACTTTGCACGGCCAGACGGTCGCGAAAAGATGTGGTTCAGCGCCGCTCGTACTGACCTCGAACCGTTCATGAAGTAAGGTGCGCTATGGAACGCATTGAGTATCGCACGAAGGACAAGTCTGGATGGGGTAATGGCCCCTGGCAGAACGAGCCGGACAAGATCCAGTGGATGGACGAAGCGACGGGCTACCCCTGTCTTATGGTGCGACCGCATGGGTCGTGGTGCGGATATGTTGGTGTGCCACCAACGCACCCGGCTTTTGGCAAGAGTTACGACGACGTTAATGTGTCCGTGCACGGCGGACTGACGTTTGCGTCAAAGTGCAACGAGCCGCCCGACCGCAATGGTTGGGAGGCGTGGCGTAGGAAAGCTGAATCTCGTCAAGACGAAGCCAAACGCTACCCGGCTGGCGACGCTGCTGAGTACCTGCGCGATTGCGCTGAGGCACTTGCGGACTACGACGCTTTTGTCGCGTGGCATGAAGCGCGGATGGTTTGCCACAAAGCAGAAGGCGACGACGTCTATTGGCTTGGGTTCGACACGTCTCACCTTGGTGATTTTGACCCAAAGCGCGCATCCGTTATGGGCGGCATGAGCCGCGCGCTGGGCTACATGCGCGGTGTGCACGAGGACGTCTACCGTGATCAAGTCTACGTCCAGGCAGAGGTCGAGAATCTTGCACGGCAGTTGAAAGACATGGCGAGCTAACTTTCCGCCGCTAAGGTGTATTAGGGGCGGTGTTTAGGACACGCAATTTAGAAACCCATGCGCGGATCTTGATTGTCTGTGGGAAGCTGCCATGGTGAGGTGTGTGCGGGCGTCTATCCGAACCTTACCATGGCGAGCCCCGACGACATCCTTGCGCAGTACGGCCCGGAGCCGGAAGCCAAGCCCAAAGACGAGCACGGTTTCCTGTTCTCGAATGTGGGCGGCGATCTGAAGTTCAATCCGTGGGAGTCGGTGAAGAACTTCATGGGCTACCGGGCGCCACCGGGTGCACTGAGCACCAGTGGCGACGACGCGCCTATCCGCAACTCCATGGACACGGCTGGTTGGCTTGGGATTTCCGGCCTTGGGCTCAATTGGGCCGGCGGGGTGCCGGCAAACGCTGCGGGCATTTTTGGTGGCCGCCTGGGCGCCAAGAACCTTGCTGATCAGGGCATCATGGCGCCGCAGAAGGCGATCGAGATGGCTGAGCGCATGAAGGCGGCCGGTGCGACTAAGGAAGAGATCTGGCGCGAGACCGCGGGGCTGATGAGCCGCGAGGATCCGCGCTTCTCTGGCGTCCACTATGGCAAGGACTACAACCCGCGCTTCGAGATCCCAGACAAAGACGCGCGCTGGCCAGAGCGTATGCTCGATACCTACGAGCGGCGCCAGGAAGCGGTGACGCAGCCCGGCGAGACGCTGGAGCATCCGCTGTTGTATGCAGCCTACCCGGAAATGCGCAACATCCCTATGGAGGGCGTCGCGCGCGAGCAGTTGCCGATCGGCGGCTCGTTCTACTCCAAACTTCGGATGCCGGGCGACCTATCCCAAGCCGAGATTGCAGCGCAGGGCTCGACGCCAGACCGCGCACGGCAGGCTGCGCTACATGAGTTCCAGCACGCCGCGCAGTTCAAAGAGAACCACGCGCGCGGCAGCAATCCAGACGTCGCAAAACCCGTCGTCGATATGTCGGACCCGCAGATGGGGCGCGCCGTCGACGAGATCGCAAAATTGCAGGACAGACTTGCGCGCGCAACGCCAGGAACGTCGGAGCACACTTGGCTACAGAAGCAAATTGCGGAAGGTATGCAGTTCGTCGAACAGTTTGCGCAAGATATCGGCTACCGCCGATCAGCCGGCGAGACGGAGGCACGCAACGTCGAGAAACGCGCACGCATGACGCCGGAGCAGCTTCGCAACCGGCCGCCGTGGGAGACGCAGGACGTGCCCGACGCGCAGCAAATTCTTGAGATGTATGGTGACCCTCTAACTCGTCCCCGCTAAACGCTATTAGCAAGTGTTTTTAGTAAAAGCCATGATCGTCAGGGCGCCCACGCAGAGGAACTGCAGGGCGCCCACGCAGAGGAACTGCGGCTGCATGACCGAGATCAAGTGCGGTGCGCAGGCAGTCATCGCACACGCAGACGAAGTGTTTCGTCCCGCTGAGATCCGTGACGGCCGAGCCGTAGTGCCCATAAGTCCAGAACTCGGTACCGCCGCAAGGCTGGTTGTCGGTGTCCGGCGAGAAATTCGGCAACTGTTTGCCGCACTTGATGCAAGGCAGGGCCTGCTCGCCCATTACAAGTTTGATGTCAGTCATTTGTAACCTCGCATAGCCTTGATGGCCGCGTCTGCTTGCTTAAGCGCAAAGGCGCGCATCTCGTCAGACGTCCGTTCCCAGGCCCAGCCCGGCGATGGAATCTCGCGACGCGCCTGCCGAGGGTTGTCTGGGTCCGGAATGAACGCGCACTCGTAGATGGCGCGTGCCACAGCCTCGCGCAGGCTCATTCGACGCCCTCGTGGAGCTTCACCCACTCCGGCGGCAGGCTGCAGTTCTCTGGCGCGTTTCTGAAGAACGGGGCGATGTCCTCGTGCTTGTAGCCGGCAAGGCCGGTACCGACTGCCGTCACCTGAAACCTAAGCTCCGGGTGGCTGGTGGCGTACGCAATGAAGATCGCCACGTAGCGGCGGATGCTCTCCAGCGGCAGCGTCCGAATCTGCTCGTCCTTGGTGGGGATCGCGTAGGCGCTGCCCATGCGGCCGTGCCCGTAGCCATACAGTGCCCCGTGATGCTTGCGCGCGTGGAGCGCAGCGCCTGCGCCATGCCGCCCGGCAAGGTTCGATCCGAACACAAAGATCTCGGTCATTCCGCATACCCCAGCAAATCCGGCAGAAACGACGCGCTGTAGACGACGCCTACGATAAACAGCCACATCAGGACGTCACCCCAAGTGATAGTCACGTGACCCTCGTCCTTTGGATCCCGAGGCGGCCACTTCAAATTTGCCATGTCCTTTGCCCTTTCCTGCTCTGTCGCCACCTCAAGCAGACCCGGCATCAACAGATCCCGTATCGCTTTCGTGGAAACGGCCATCACGTATTCCTTGCCAACCACAAAGCCGCAGCCCATGTGCAGACGGCCACTTCAGCCGCATCGGCGCAATCGTTGGCGAGGAGCTTGTCCTTCAGGCGCATCAACATCGCCCAGTCCGCGATGATCTTGCCGTCCTTTTTCAGTTCGAAGATCGTTCGACCCTCCCACTGGAGCGCCACTGGCGTGTCCGCCACGACCGGCTTTGGTGTCGTGATGTCCAGGCTGATGGTGCCCGTCGGACCCCAGTAGTAGACGCTCTTCATCGGCATCCTGCTTCTCCTTGTTGCGCTTGCGCGCGCGGTGGCTGTAAATCTGCGCAACCTTTGTTCCTACGCGCATCGCGGCCTCGGAGACGCCGATGCCTTCTGTCTGCATCAGGACTAGAGCTTGTTCGGCCAACTTAGATTTGTGCGTTCTAGCCGCGATGCCACGTTTCTGAAGCCCGGCAGAAATAGTGTCTTGGTTGAACCCTGTAATCTGCGCGATCCGCGCGATCGAAAGGCCGCGCTCAAACATCTGAGCCCAACGCGCCCAATCGTGCGATGTCGATGTCTTCTTGCGAACCGTCCCGTGGCGAGTTCGCATAAAATGCGACACGCGGTTGGCCTTGATGCCATGCTCTTTTGCCACTGCGTTGTAGGACAACGATGGATCTGCTTCGAGCTTCTTGGCAATTGCCTGCATCAAGTCAAAGTTTTTGACAATCTTCTCTGCCCGATTGGGTTGAAAGCCAAGATCACGCGCATACTGAAAGATCGTTGACGCCGCAACATCGTACTTCTGCGCCAGATCCGCGTGTCGCGCATATGGGTTGGCTTCGAGGTCTTTCCGAAGCTCTTTCTTGATTGCTTCGGCCTTGCGCCGACGCTCTTCAACTGACGCCATCACTTCTCTCCCAGCGACCGAAGCAAGCTCAGCATGGCTGACTTGATCTGGTTCAAATCTCTATCCAGTTTCGCGGCAATCGATACGTACGTGTTCCCTTCTTTCCACAAGGTGTACGCCGTCTGCAGGTCTTCCTCTGTCATCGGCCGTGACTTCACAACGCGTGGCAGCTTGATGTTTGGGTCTTTGACGGCAGCGATGTAGCTGCGCACGTGCTTCTCCGGTATGTCCAACAACTGGCTGATGCGAGCCGCAACATATCCCTGCCTTAGAAGCGCCAGCACGCGGCGCATGATCGCGACCTTCTCTGGGTCGGCCAGCGCGTCCTGTGTAATGACCATCTTCGGCGTTCCGAGTTGCTTCTGCCGCGGAAGCCCCATCTCACGGCGAATGGTGCTGACCATTGGGGCGAGGGCGCCCGTCGCGCGCGACACGTCGCTTGTGCGCATGTCAGGGTTGGCGGCCAGGAGCGCCCGCACGCGGCTAGTCTTCGTGTCTTTCGAGCGGTCCTTAAAACGTTCTACGGCGCGGGCTCGGTTCCTTTCGATACGTTCCGACTTTGATAATGGCTTGTAGATCCCGATCTGGGTGCCGACCCAAACCACATGAGACTCCGTGCAACCCACATGCGCAGCGAGTGCCGCCCGATCCCATTCGGGATTGTCGGATAGCGCCGCCTCAATCGCCTTCCGCTTCGTGTCGACTCCTGCCCATCGCCCCTTCGCTCGTTCCCGTGCTGCCTGCCGGCTCTCTGGGGACCATGGCCTGTAGGGTTTGATTGCAATATCTTTCCACACCACGTCGTGCCATCTCCGCTGGGCTGCAATCCGCGCAATCTCTGCACGTCGTTCTGGGCTCAAAGCCAGTTTGCGCGCCGTACCACCGCGAGCGCCAAGGCGCGCCGCAACTGCCCGGATGTGCTCTTGGCAGAGTTCGCAGGCGTCAGCGTCGATCCCGTGGCGGCACTCTTTCATTCTAACGTCTCAACGCTAAGAGCGATTAGCGACAGTAATTAGAAGTCGTCGTCTTCGTCGTCGTCTTCGTCTCGGCCAGACAAGATGTTTGTTAGGCTTTTGACAGCGTCGTCGATCAGTTCTTTCCGTGCTTTGTCCTTAAGCTTTGTATAGGCAAAGACACGTCCTGCAGCTTTAGATACGGAACGCATCTCGCCAAACTCGACACTCGGATCAACCCGAATGCTCCCGCTGACGTAGGATGTCCAATGGCTGTCGTAGTCACTGTCTTTGATGTCACCATTGGCCACGCGACGAAGGCGCGCTAGCCTCTTAGGATGGACGCCAGTCGTTTTTGCAAGATCAGCAAAAGCAATCTTCATCCCTCCGCGCAAAAATTCTTCTGGCGAAATCTTCAACACGGTCTCCACCGCCTTTGGCCCGGCGACAACACCGCCGATCATGGCGCCCAACGCGCCCCTGCGGTTGATTGTCATGACTTCCCTTTCTGTGCCCGAAACTCAGCAAGCGTGACGATCGTACCCTTGCTAGCTATCATCCCAAGCTTCAACGCCTCGTCCGGCGACGGCGGCTGCGTTGTCGCAATTGGCCCGAACACCGGATGCGCGCAACGGTACAGCCGCTCCACGCGCGCGCGCGTGTCGTTGTCGTAGTAGCCGGCGAAGTAGCCAAGGTTGTCCTTGATGGTCTCGATGGCCTCGTCGCGCCGCATGTTGGCGTTCTCAACAATGCACTCCTGCACCAGCTGTTCAAACATGATGTCGGCAGCGTCTTGGTCCTCGATCGCAATGGCCGCCTCAAACTTGGAGATGCTCATTCCTTGCCCTCCAGCGTGCGACGCCAGTTCGCCATCTTGGCGGCGTCATCCTCACGGATCTGCCGCGCGACGTCCTCTGCGGAGACGCGATACCGTATGAGCAGATCCTCGGCGGAGATGGGAGAGAAGGCAAAGCGCGCTTCCCGTAGGGCCTTGCGGACGACACGCGGCAGCCTGTCAAAGGCCTCCATCGCGCGCTTGGGGTCCGACGTCATGCGGTACCCTCCTGGGGCTACGTAGGTGTTCAACATGGCGAGTTCCCTGCTTGGTCAGATGGTATCGGACGCGCACCCTGCGTTTGCCCACGGGCTGCATCTCGCGTCTAAGGTAGCCGTTGATCGCGAGTGTTTCCAGTCTTGACGACAACTTGTCGGTGGAAATCCGCAAGCGTTTTGACAGTTCGGTCACAGTCGGGCTGTCGCCAAGTTCCTCGGCCATGGCCAGGATCACGGCCAGCAGATCGATGGTCTTGGTCATAGCCTATTCCGTGATCTTCATCGCGGCGCGACCGCTCCAATAGATTGGCCAGAACATGCCTGCTATCAGGCTATCGCCTACCATCATCGGAGGTGTCGCCCTGTGCTGGTAGTAGTAGGTGCCCGTGAGCATGGCCGCGCAGTAGTACGCGACTAGGAAAAAGACGATGCCTTTATCGGTTCGGGTCATGGCTTACTCTGCCATATCCTTAGCGGTCCCCTTTGAGATCGCGATCACGTCCAGCAAGCAGCCCGAGTTCTTCTCGACAAGTTGCGCGTACGCCCACGCCTCGGCATAGGTTTCGAACCAGCGATTGTTGAGCGTGCATTCGTCCTGCGCTCGCGAGTAAGCCACGTAGATTTTGTCTGACATAGTGTTTTCCTAAACGTGCCTGCTAACGGAACTTAGCGGCGAATGGTTAGACGGCTGCAAATTGATGCGCGCTATACATGCCGTGGTGCTGCCCTTTTCCAAACTTGCCTTTTTCAAATCGCGAGCGCCGACGGTCGTCGTCACTCCACTGCACAATGATCCAATTCGGGTCGTAACCCAAAACACGAGCGATTGCTCCGGGTTCGGCGCTGAGGTTCTTGCCGGTGTGTTTAACGTAAGCCCCGATTGGAAATGGCCCCGTGACACCATGGACGATTAGGTCTTTCGCCCTCTGCAGCCGCTGTATATCCAAGGCTTCAGTCGCCTCAACAAACACCAGCCCGTTGCCAATGCAGGTCGTGTTGGCCGTGAAATGCACGCCACTCGTCGTTGGAAAGATACTAGAAAAGATACCGCCGGGCGCTGGCGCGGTCGGCGCCGTCACCACGGTATTGACCTTGAACGCCGGCTCCTTCTTCGCAAGCTTCTCGCGGGTGGCCGCGACGTTGTCGTCGAGCCAGTCGTTGAACGATTTCATGGCTTGCCCTCACAGATACGAATGATATAGCGCGCCCACCGCAACCAAAATTGCGGCCACGACCCACTTTACTAGAGTGGCGCCAATTATCTCGGCAATGCCGCGGTCGCTGGGTGTATGCGGCACAAGCATCAAGGATATGGCCGACAAAGTCAGCAGAGCGCCAGCTGCTTGTGGGATAGAGATCGCCGACAACCCAAACGGAGGCGTGGTCAGAAACCAGTTCCACAGCTTGCTGACGGCCCAGCCCCAAACCACCGGCTGCACTGGGATCAGCGCGATAGCTATCGTTCCCGCAATCAGCTTCTCTACTGGATCTTCTTTTGTGCTCATGACGGTCTCCGTCCAAGAATGCCGACGACAAAGAATGCAGGTAGAGCGATCGGCCAAAGGTGGGCCGAGATCAGAAACAGCATGGAAAACTGGCGTGTGCCGGCGCGTGTGATGGCGTAGTAGGACGGCGCAACGCCGACGACCCACAGCCACGCGATAATCAACATTTCGGTCATTGATCGACTCCTGCGATAGCGCGCGCCGCGCGCACAAGGCTGCGGGTCATAAACTCGCGCTCGTAGGTGCGGATGACCTCGCTCCAGCGCTCGTTGCGCGTGAGATAGCCGGGACCGCGCGGGTTTGGCTTGAAGCGGTTCACGTCGGCCGTCTGGCCTGCGTACGCGCGCTTCAGGTGCTGCGCGAGAGTGTCCTCGGACAGAAAGTGGAATGGGGTCGGTTTCATGATGCCCTCACACGAACTGCTTGGCGATGGCGGCAACCCCCAACAGGAGCAGCACGACCGTCCACTTGGCTGTAATGTCAGTGGTCATGTCAGCAAAGTCGCGCGGCTCGTCCACGACCCGGATGCCTCTCACGATGTAGAAGAGGATCAAAAGCCCCGCGGTGTGGGCGACGCCCACGGAAGGAAGGGACAGCGGCGGGATGGTCGCAAACCAGTTCCACAGCGTGGAAACGACCCAGCCGATATAGAACGAGCCCACGACTGGGATGAGAAGACCGACGACGAGGCGTGCGGGTGAGAAGGTCGAGTTCACGGGTTTGCCCTCCTGCTGATGGTGGAGGCGGGGCCGAAGCCCAGCCAGAAGTCAATCGCTACGCGTAACAGAATGTGGGACGGATGACCTTCTCAACGGTCACGGTGTACCCGTCCTTGCGCAGCCCTTCGGCAGACCGTTGGGCGTGCTCCCACTGCTTGGGGCAGTACAGATGGAACAACTCAGAGCCAGCCGTGTAGTGCGGCCCTTCGGCTTTCCCGGCTCGCACTTCCTTCTGCGAGACGTGGCTGTAAAACACGGGAAACGGCTCTGCGATCGTCGTCTTGATCCACTCCACGGGGCGGCGACCCCATGTGTGCGCGTAGCGGGTTTTGGCTTGGTTGTATTTGCGGTTCATGGGTTTGCCCTCCCATTGCGTTGGTGATGTCGCACCCTACCTGCGCCGGGTGCGTATGTCAAGCGTCATACATTGGCGAACGCGGCTGGGTTCGAACCAGCGACCCTCCGGGTAGAAGCCGGATGCTCTATTCGCTGAGCTACGCGTCCGTGTTGTCACCACCACTGTGGGTATCGAAGATCCGGCCCGTATTCATCCGTAAGAAGTTCGTCGCACAGTTCCTCGTAGTGCTTTGGGTTCGTGACGCGCCAATCAGCAAGCGTCATGCACTCGTCGCAGACAAGCTCGTCATCGGGCAGGACGTTGTAGTCGCTAGGGTCGCATTCGTCCCAGTTGCAGCGCTCGCATGTCCCCATCCAACCAGCGATATGGTGCGCTCTGTTCCGTGCCGTTGTCTCAAGCTTGTCGTCGAGCGCCTTGACGCGGAAGGCTTCGGGCTTCGCACAGCAATCCTCGCAATCCTCGTTTTCTGGATCGCAGTCGCACGGATCTCCCCAAATGCCGCGCCACTCCGCAATCGCGTCCTCTAATGCCGGCGCGCGCAGAAGCTGCCAGTCCCGGCCACCTTCAGTGCCGACCGCCCATACAGGGTGGATCACCGGGGGCGAGACAGCGACGGGCGCTGCGGCGGCTACAGTAGGAACCAGCGTCGCGCTTGCGACAGCGGCCGACCCGATGAGAAATTGCCTGCGGTCCATGTCCTGCACTCCTAACTCTGCATGCTAATAGCAATTAGCAATGGAATGTTAGTCTGCGACAAATGGATCTTCGTTTGGCGGCAGCGTCCCATACTTGATGTCCATGCGCGCGTGGTCATAGCCGACTTCGTAGCCGTTCTGCCAGACCGCTTGCCCAAAGTCTTTCACCCACTGCCGCCAATAGTCCTTCTGCTTCTCAGTGTAGTGCGTGGCCCACTCGCCGCCGTTGTTGCCCTTGGCGGCGCGGATCGCCAGTGCCTCGATCTCTTCGTCGCTCATCTCACCACCTTCGTTGTCTTCTGCACCATCAGCCGCCGAGCGCGCACGCCGGAGTGCCCGAGTTGGTCGGCGCGCCAGCGCTGGATCCACCGACGCCGCGATACCAGTCGCCATTCTTTTCCGTGCTTCAAATAGACCGCCAGCCGGTTGACGCCGCCCGCGTGGCGGAGCAGCCCGGGCAGGAGATGATCGCGGATCATTGCAACGGTTATCGCCATGGCCGCACCGGGTCGTTCGACGGCGCCCACGCCGGCAGCGGCGGGATCGGCGCCCAGCGCTTTACGGTCTTCTCCGCAATCCGATCGCCGCCGCCGTCGGGCACCCAGGCAAACCGACCGTATGCACCAGTCTGAGTGGTGGTGTCGTCCCAGCGCGCCGCGACCACCGCGTGGCCGCTTGCGAACTCGCACAGCAACAGAACCCTGCGTCCATTCTTAGGAATGCTCGATGTCGAGCGCCACGCAGCCATTATCGTCTCCTGATAGCCTCTATGTCCTGCATCAACATGTTGAAGTCCGTATCGGCACGACCAATAAGCCGGGCCGCGGCACGCCGCTCGCGGATCTTCCGCAGCAGACGACGGCGGCGCCAGCGGCGGATCATGACTGTGCCACGTGCCACGCCATCAGCGCGCGCGCGTCGCTCAGCGCGTTGTGCGGCACCTCCGGCGCCAGTTCGCCCGAGCGGATCAGTCGCAAATCCAACTCGACGTTCAATTGCTCGCCGTTCGGACCGCAGATGGCTTCAAGCAGATGCACGAAGTCTTCGGGCCAGTCGGCATAGATTGGGCCCGGCTGATGCTTCAGCAGGAACATGCACAGCCGTGCGCGGAACGTCGCCTCGTCTTCAGGCTCTTTCACGAGGTACGGGACAACATGCTCCTGCACCCACGGATGCACGTTGGCTGGCAGCGGTAGCACCGCGTAGAATTCCGGGCCGTCCGTCGAGACAATAGCCATCGAGATCAACCGCCCTTTAAAGGCGTTGAACTCGCAGTCGAGGTAGAGACCCATCAGTCGTTCCATTCCCAGTAGCGGTTGCTGATGTGCTTGACCGCAACGCGGCCAATCGAGGCGTGGAACCGCTCTTCCCGCGGTACGATCACGACGCCTTCCATCATCTGTGGCGTCTTGGACAGCACGCTGTCCTGCTCGGCTAGCTGCTTGACCTGCGCGTGGTCAAACGGGCCTCGATACAAGACGGGTGCCGTTTTGACGTCATGTTCAACCAAAGAGGCGAACAAATCGTCTTGGTTGAGCCAGACGCCAGAACGGGTTGCAGCGAATGCCACAAAATCAACCTGCCCCTTGCCAAGCCCGTACGTCAGGCTCTGCACGTTGCCATAGACCTCACCGTAGAGTGTCGCGCCCGGGTTTGCTTCACACCACGTGCGTACGCCCGGGGACGCTTCCGCTGCACGTGCCCAGATGTGCCCTGCGTCCGGCAGCAGCCAGCGTTGGCGAGAGGCCATGTAAAAAACACCGTTGACGAACGTGTAGCGTGCGTTGGCGCCGTGGATCTTTTCCGTCACGACGACAGGCTCGCCGTCCTGCATGACGTGCGGAAACTTCTCGTGAGACTCGACGTCGAATTTTGGCGCGTGCGTCGCCGGCCACTGCTCGGCCGGAAGCTCGTCGGCCATGGTCAGCTTCACCTCCGGTTCCCAGCGCGCGATCCCGAGAGGCTCCATGACGTTTGCGCCCACAGGATGCCCAGAGACATCGTCAGGAACCGGGATCAGCAAGCCATAGCTGAGGATGCCGCGCAGGCGCACGGCCTTCAGCCGGTGCCGCTCGCGGCCAGGGCGCGCTAGAAACGCAAATTCCGGACGCTCGGTTGGTACGGTGTAGTCGGGTTCAATGTAGACGGCGCGGTCGCCGACCTTGAACTGTCCCTTCTTGACGACGGCTTGCCAGCCGCCCACCGGGATCAATTCCAGACGCTCCGCGTTTGCGTGCGGCAGTACCTGCTCAATCTCAACAATGTTCACACTGTGCGTGCTCATAATTTACTCCTGCATTTGTCTAAGTTCGCTAACCGGCGGCCCTTCCCATTGGCGCTGGTTGCCGCAGCCGCGACACGAGCACGGCTTGCGTGTGCGGGCGACGCGCCCTACTGCGGTGCCATCTGGGCTGCTCTGCCTCCAGATCGCGAGTTGCCTACGCGCCCTGGCCTTCGCTCGATCGGACTGCGCCCGACGTTCTGCTCTCGTCATGGATCATGCCTCCTGGCGCGGGCGCTACCCGCTCGCGCATGATCCGGTCGGCGGTGTGCATCTGTTTGCTCATTCGTTGTCGTCGAACCCCATGAAGCGCTGAACGCGGCGCAGCGTGTCGGTGTCCATGCCGTTGATCAAGTAGCCGTACCCCCCGCAATTCAACAGGATTGTCCGCAAAAGATCTTCAGCCTCTTTCAGGCGCTCCAGCTCGGCGATCAGCTCATCTATTTTCATGTCCTGCTTCTGCCTGTCTAAGTACGCTTGCTAAAGCATTTTAGCGAAAAAACGTTAGCGACTGTTGCCTGCGTTATTGGCCTTCTGTTAGTCCCAGATGGCGGCCGGCTCCAGATTTAAGCCTGCGAAGCGATCCGTGCCGCGTTCCCCAAATAATCATCAAGCCATGAAATATGGCGATGGGAAACACTATCGGGCCAACAAGAGCCAACACAATCTGTCCGGCAGTTGCACCATCGTCCCGCGCGAGCGTCCGCACGGACCAGTAGATGTGGACAAAGTAAGCAAAAACAATCGCTACGCAGAGCCAAATGAAAATAGCGAAAATAAGATAGTGCCAAACTGACATAACGACACTCCTCTCTGTATGACATCGTGTGGACAGCGCGTGCTAATGACGGTTAGCGACGGTTTGCTAGCGATCCTCGCACGTCACCTTGTTCGACTTGAAGTCGATCACGAGCTTCATGCCAGCCTTCAAGCACGCGTTGGCGTCGGCGGGCAGCGGCGCAACAGCTGGCTTTCCACCAAAGTCCGCCGATAAAATCGCAACGAACAATACGCCTACGAAGGCACCAAGTATGATTGCCGGCCAGTTCATGACGCATCCACCTCGCCTTCGTAGCGGTCAAAGCGCCAGCTCTCGACGCCGAACTCGACCCACTGGCCCTCGGCCAAACACATCACAATCAGATCTTCTCTGTTGTGCGTAGTATCCATCTTGCTCGGGAAGAATGAGTAAGGATCGGCCACCTCGGTGACCATCGCCACTTCAGTCCCCGGCTCCGGCCAGCGGTAGCGCGACGCGTTCTTGCGCTGCACGACGAGGTCGCCGACCTGAAACGGGTTCAGCCGCTGCTTCTCGGTCAACATGTCCTTCAAGTTACGAGCCTGGATCGGCAGTGGTTGCCGCGGCGACGCGTCGTCGTCGTTGTCGAGCTTTCCGACCATGCTGCGGATGATAGCTTCGTTGATGCCCTTCATGACTTCTCTCCTGCTGGGTTGTGGGGGCGCCCGAAGGCGCCCCGGTGGTTAGTTCGCCTCGCGCGCCGCAATCTCTGCCTTACTCGGGCGCCCGCGCTTGCCGGGCTTCTTCGCCGGCTTGTCCTTGGCAGCCTTCACAGGCTTGACCTTCTTGCCGGTGTCAACGTCCACTACCGTCATGCCGTCCATGCCAGCAAACTGCTGGGCGACGTAACCGCCAAGGTCGGCGTTCGCGTGTACGGCCTCGTCGTCGTGGCCGTTGGCGTGTCGCGGAGGCGCTGTTGCCGCATCGACAGTGGCCTCTGCCATGGTCCGCCCAGCCATCGCACCTTCGAGTGTCTTCGAGATCACCTCGACCATGCGGTGTCGGAATACGCCCGAAATGACGGAGTCCGCTGTCGGCGCCTCACTTGCCAATAGCCCCACCACGATCTCAGCCAAACGTAGGCCCTCAGTCGGCTTCCAAGTGCTCATGTCTTTTCCTTCTGGTTTCAAAAACTACGCAGGACCGCGATGGCGCCTAGCGCCAACAAGAATGCCGAGATTGTACCCATGATGCGCCCGACAAAATTCGGCCCGCTGTCGTATGGCGGGTTGGTCGCGCGAATGGCAACCATCCCTTCCTCGTTGATGTAAAAGCTCACGTCTTTGCGCGGTGTGTACGGACGCACGATCTGCGTAATGCGTCGGATTTTGGCGTGCTCAGCACGATACCCAAGGTCGTGCTCGACCACCACAGGAAAATCCACGTGCCAAACCTGCGCTTGTTTCCGGCAACTTGCGGGATAACAAAGCTGGAGCGGTCAGGTCGGCTTGCGCGCTGGCGCTCGGCTTCGTGCGCGCAAAACCTATCCCACTTGAAGAAGCTCCAGAGGATGCCCGCAAGCAGATAGGCGCCGGCCACGGCCAGGATGGCCGCTTTGTGGGTCAATACCCAATTGATTGGCTGCCAGTCCGCCTTCCAGACGGCCCAGCAGAACCCGACACCGACGAGGATGCTGAAGATGCCCGGACGCTCATACTCGGCGCACACCAGCGCAGCCACGAAGAGTGTGATCCAAAACGCCAGCCACAGAAGGCCGACGCCAGTGAAGATAGCTGTAATAGTTTCCATTGTTCCTGCTCCTGCGTATACCAAAGTTACCTTGAGTTATGCTCTGCTAACCTAACTTCGCTAACTCTTATTAGCGGGTGCGGTTAGCCATTTATTCATCCAAGATGTAATGGCGTTCCTTTCCACCGCGACATCCTGAAACGCTTTTCTCTTTCGGGCCACAACTTGTCTCCGATGCGCAATTTGGTTTCTTCTGCGCCATCCGAAACGGTGCCAAAAGCACCACGAGGGTCACTGAAAATAAACCACTCGTAGTTTGACGAGCAGTAATCAAGAACGACCGGCGTGCCTTCAAACTTTAGCGGCGCGACTCCGAGAAACGACGTTGGGTTCGGCTGCGCTGACACCGGCATGAGGCTGCCGGCGCGCACGATGGCCGGCGCGGCAAGCAAGCCAACAACTCCCGTCAGAAACCCACGGCGGTTCATTGGTTATGCCTCACATGATGCAACAATCAGACCTGCGGCCAGCGCCTGCGGTGCCACGATAAAAGCCACGACAACCATCGCGACGATCGCAATCGCGATGACCACGGCGAAGACTTTAAAACTAGGCGATGACTCTTCCCATGCCTTCTCAGATCGCGCTGCGCTCTCAGAACGCTCCACGGCGCGTCTGGCTTCGCGCTCAGAGATTGTTCTGGCGTCGCCTTTGCGCAGAGTCTCCGCCATCTGCGGGTCCAACTTGTCGGTGTCGATCACCAGCTTCTCCGCCCGGCTGGGTTGAAGCCCAGCCGCTATTACGCACATCAAAATGCCAACGGCACGGTTGCGCCAGTTCATGTCTTCACCTTCCTCCTGGCCAGCGTTACGCGTGCCGCCGTTACGTGGATGCGCAGCTTGACCTGAAGCAGCTCTCGCTTGAGGTGCTTCGAGATCTCCAGCGTTTGCATCCTGCCCAGATCTTCCGCGATTGCGGTGAGCCTGCCGTGGATCTCGTCGATGACGGCAGGCTGGTTGAGCCTCATAGCCCGGCCGCCTTCAGCTTGTGTTGCAGATCCTCCAGCCGCTCCAGCAGAGCGTAGCCGCCCTCGCGGTCGGTGGGGTTGGCAATTTCGTACGGAAACTGAATGCTTTCCCGCTTGGCGAACGTGTACGCATCATTGATCTTGTCTTGCGCATCACGGTCACGACGGTGCAAATTGCAGGCGGCCTCAACAACATCTCCGATGCGGAGACTGTTGAGAGCAAAAAGGCGGTCCCAAGCGGCGGGCCCCTTAAACGAATCTTCTGCGTTGTCATGCAGCGGCAGTTTGATCGTCTTGGCCAGCACACTCCCAGCCAAGCAGACGTGGCAACGGTCATCCGCGTCGTCGCCGGGCTCGTGCCACGTGGACATGTCGATGGCGTAGCGGTCGTCGGCCAGAACCTTGCGGAAGTCGCCGATGGCCAGCGCCAGCAGTTCGTGCAGCGTGTCGATCTTGGCAAGATCGACCGGCGCCTGCTCCGTCGTGGTGTCAGAACCCGGTTCGTCGATGATCTGCGTCGTGTCTCTGAACGTCATTTAGATCTCCTGCTTTCATTTGCCAATTTTAGAAAGGAACGACACAAATGCGCGCCATCTCGGCATTTGTGCGTGCTGCTTACAAAGACGGCCACAGGTGGCATCTCGCCTGCACTGGAACAGCAATCCATCAGGCTCGGTGACCAGCGTTCGGCGCACCGCGATGCACTTTCGATCATCAACAGGAATGCCTGTGCGGTCCCCAGACCAAAGCCCGTACGCCAATTTGCCGTCCACAAAGCGCGGGCTCCAAGCGCCAGTCCGGCGCCTCTCCAGAACATCTGCCGCGTCAGCTTTCGCAAGTTTGATCGCTTGCACGTCGGATGCCCAATGCCCAAGTTGGCGCTGGGCAAGAAGCGCGTGTGCAATGTGCAATCCCTTGCGGGATGCGTCTTGGGAGTTAGCCGCCCCTCCAGCGATCCAGATATGATGTGGGTTGCAACATGGTGGGAAGTCACACGCGTGGCATGCCACCAAGTCTTCTGGCGTCTTACGTCCGTGAAAGAATTCCCATGCAAGGCGGTGCGCGACGACTTGCCGACCGGCAAGTAGGTGCAATCCGTACCCCTTGTCGGAAAGCGCGCCCTGCCATGGCCAGCATTCATCGGGCGAAAGGTAAGTCGGAATCTTGGCCCACAAACGTAAGCGCTCCCTGTCGGCGGCACTTATTTTTGCGGCCACTTCCATTTGGGGTGCGCCAAGGTCATGAGCTTCCGCACAGCTGCTGGGTGTGGGGGCGTGTTGCTCCCCTGCTCCCAATTTTCGATTGAGCGGACGGATACTCCTAAGCAGTCCGCCGCGTTTTTCTGTGTGTATCCCATGAACTTCCGCCACGCTCGGATCTCCTCCGATGTGATCGGCTCGGTCTGAACCGCCTTGGGGCGAAGCTTTCTTTTGAGCATGCTGCATTGTGGCATCCCACATCCGGGGCGTCCAGTTCTTTGTTGCTAATGCAGTTCTGGCTTATACAGCATCCCACATTCGGGGACAACCAGATTCATCGTGCGCACCTAACATTGCACGCTAAGGGCATTTAGCGGCGCGTGTTTAGATTCCTCCAAAAAAGGCTTTACCGTTGTAGATCAGCGCGATAAAAATCACCCGCTAGCGCATTAAATTTACGCCACGCTAGCAGCCAAGAGCGTTGCGCGTGGTCGATTTTGCAGGCTTCTCCACAGAAACCGTCGCCAAACCGTTAGGCCGCCACGGCGCGCGCTAGCGCCACCAACGCCCTAAAACATTGCATCTGCGACGATGACATGCAACTAAGCTGCTCTTTTTATTGACTTTTCTGCGCTTTTCCTCTTGCGCAAAACCAAATCCCAGTGTAGGGTATCTCTACCCTCAAGTTCATGCCCTCTCCTCTCCAAGTGCTGCAGGCCACCTCGCCCGGGTGGCCTGCTTCATTTCGGAGCCATGCATTCAGCCGCCGCGATCAGAACCCGCACACAAACAGCGCCTGCAAACCCAGGCCTCAAGGCGGACGCCACGATCGCGGCGGCTGAACTCTCGGCTTCAGGAGATACGCAATGCCCCTCGGTCTTATCTGGTCGCAACAGCTCAGCCTTGGCGCTCGCGTCGAGGACATCGCCGCCAAGTGGCCTGAAATGACAGTTGAGGAAATTGCGCGCATCGTGGAAGTCGCAAGCCGCCGCTCGCGCGATGCCACAAATCAGCGTAGGTGAGCACTCAGTGCAGGCGTTCAAAATGGGCGCCGCAATGGCTGTGCAACTCGACGCCGACATGGAACGCGACCTCGACGGCGTTCTCAACGCTGCCCACGACATGCTCGAAAGCTGCCGCTGGTTTTGGGAAACTCAAGGCGAGATCCCGCCGCACATGATCAATGGCATTGAGGCTCTACAAGACGACATGATCCGATTGCTGGCCCTCTTTGAAGACGGCGAGCTGTATGGGAAGGCGCCACGAGGCGCCACGACCACCATGCGGAATTTCGAGCAGGATGCCTGCGAGATCCTCGAATTTCACGGGAGGCTGGTGTCGTAATGCCTGCGTTGAAGAACTCTCAGCACGAGCGCTTTGTGCTCGAACTTCTTGCTGGTGCCACTCAAACCGACGCCTACATCGCAGCTGGCTACAAAGTGAAGAATGCCGGAGCCGCTGCCGCTGCCGCGTCAAGATTGTTAAAGCAACCAGAAATTAGCGCACGCCTCGAAGAGCTAAAGAAATCAGCGGAAAAGGCTGTGTTAGACGATACAAGTCTGACGCTTTCTGAGCACATGGCGATGTTGCGAATGTTAAGGGACGAAGCGCGGGCCGAAGGCAAGCTGCAGGCGGCCATTGCCGCTGAAGTGAAGCGTGGCGAACTTCGCCGGTTCTACATCAAGCAGATCGAGACGGGCGCTCCTGGCGACTTTTCGGATATGTCTGATGAGGAGTTAGCGGAAGAAACGAAGCGCACATACGAAGCCATTTACGGTCCAACCAAGCAAGCGAGGCACTGATGCCTACCACTGTGATCATGGGAAATGCCGACTACGACTTCCTCCGCCAGACGGCTGATTTGCTGCAACCCGGCGTCTACGCGCGCCGCGAGCACAAGGGCCTGCACCGGACTCTTCGCCTAGAGCGCGTCGTGCCAGGAGATCAGGCATTGATGCTGATCTCGTACAATGGCTACGATCGTCGCGAGTTGGAGGTGCGGATGGCGATCAGTGACCTGCGCAAAGATCTAGGGGGCACGTTTAACGCCGCTGTGGCCGAGGCCCTAACGCTGAAAGGCGTGCCGCGTGTTTACTTCGTGCAATCCATTGCGGATGGAGTGCTGGCGGAGCTTGGTCTGGCCAACAGCGAGGCGCGTCGCGACGGCGGCGTCGAGTACACGACATGGATTGACCACATCACAGACAACGTACTTATCAAGGGATATCGTCGTGCGCCCAGCCGCGCGGCCATGGGTTTTGCAATCACACGCAGCATGGCAGAAAGCAGCGACGACAAAGTCGCAGAGTTTGTGCGCAAGACTGCGTCCGAAATGGCGGAAATCTTCCGTGACGAGGCAAGGCTGGCAGAGCACGGCGCCTTTATCGCAGAAGGCGAGTCCATGCGGATCTTTTACGGGGCGGCCATATGACCCCGATCTCGACGCAGATGGCGACAGCAATTGCCAACGCTTGGCTCAATGAAGTGCCTCTCCACACCATCGCAGAGTCGGCAAAGTTGACGTACTCCGACGTCATGGATGCGATCAGGGCGATGCGTTTGCCGGATAGGCACCCGACGACGCGGAAGGTTTACGAGGGGCGCAGCTTCGTAGACTAAACGGGGGGTCTCCTTCACCCTACGGAGGCGCGTTTGCGCCCCCAATGTTTCGCGCGTTCCATTGCCTCGGAAATCCGAAACGGGCTCCAGCCCTTCCGAAGCCCCGCGATGATGAAGCGCTCTGCGCGTTGAAAGTCGTGCCAGCCGTGCTGGATCAGATCAAAGCGTGGCTTGTTCGTCTTCTCATCAACGTCCGTGAGGTCGCGGACACCCGTCTCGGGTTGCGCGCCATGGCCGCCATACGGCAGCGTCGGATGCCATACCGCGTGCGTCAGCAGCCAGCGCTTATCGACCGTGGCGCAGCCCTTGTTCTCGCTGTACGGAAGGTCTTCCATGGCTCGGGCGTCTCCTTACGGTTCCAGAGGCGGCGTCTCTTCGGACAGAATAGAGGCTGCAATTCCCTCTGCAGTGTCCACGTCCCAATTGCCCTGCGTAGCAAAGCTCGTGGCGATGGTGGCGCATCGCGTGCGCTCGCCAGTAACTAGGGCGCGGAAGATGTGCGCCAGCCCGGGCCACTGCGACGGCGCTAGCCCCGCAGCTTTGCCGGATATCTCAGCCATCGTATCGAAGCGATCCATCGGCCTGGGCGTCTCCTTAGCTCTTGGCGCCGACCTTCACGAGGCGGCGGGTTACGAGGCCGACAAGGCGCTCGCGTGACTTCTCCGGTAAGTCCGGCTGCGCCATGTAGCAGATGCCATGGATCATCTTGGCATCAGGCATGGCCTTGCCTTCGGCAATAGCTTTGATTGCGCTGGCTGCGATGCGGTCTGCGATCAGTGCGAGCGACATGCTGGGGGTCTCCTTGACTCAAAACCGGATGCCAGCTTCGCGCTCAATTTCGCGCAGCCGATCCTTCGCTTTTACGGCGTTCTGATCTCCACCGACACGGAAGTCCATGGCGCGCAAGATGCGGCGGTCGCGCTCCTTCATCTCGCCTTGGAGGATGAAGCCGAGGCGCACATTGCAGTGAATGGCTTCGATCTCTTCGACCTCAACGCAGAAGTCTATTGCGGGGTCAGGGTGGTGGCCAAAGCGGCCAAGCTTCTCTGTGACTTCCATATCCGGCCTCATGTGACTCGTTCTGCGGCTTCGGCCGCTAGTGCATTTTCCAGTGCTGCTGGCTTAACGCTGTTGACGTGAAACCAGCATGTGTTCTTGCCGCGCACGTACCATGCCCCGCCGCCGTCGCAGCGAACGAACGCGACGCAAAATGCCTTCGTCGGATTGAGGCATGTGATCGGGTGGTTAGCCTCGACATACGTCCCAATGTTCGGGACCAATGACCAGTCGCTGCGTTCCATCGGGGGCGTCTCCTTAGCTCAAAGCCTGCTTCAGCAGTTTGACAAGCGCGTCGGCCTCGTGAAGGCGCAACGTGCTGGTCTCGTACAGCGGCAAGCCCGTGCCGGGCGAGCGCCGAATGCGGATGCTCACGCCGTCTGCATCAAGGAACACGTTCAGCGTGAAGTCGTGCCCTGCAGCCGTAAACACATCGTGGCCGCTGGAGCGCAGGAACGGCTCGCCAAGCTCGGACATATCGGGGTCTCCTTCAGTCTGGGACCGTGGTCATCGCAGCATCGATATCGGCGTGCGACATGGTTGGGTAAGCGCGCATCATGTTCGCGCGAAAGATGGTGCGGATTTCACCGTTCACGCGGCGCAAGCGCTCGATCTCATCTGCCGCCTCGTCAAGCAGTCTCTCGGTCGGCATGGGTGCATCGTTGGGCCGGCTTCGGATGCGCGTCACTAGATCATCCATCACACGGCTCCGTAGTGCTTCAGCGCACCCCACACGACCACGACGATCAGCAAGAACAGAACGAAGCCGTGCCGCTCCCAATCGATATACATGGCTCGGGCCTCATGTGACTCGATTGGGGCGGTTCACGGAAACCGCCTGAAGGAACGCCAACGCGGCGGCTTCATCCGTGCCGCCAGGGACAGCCTCAATGGCTGCAATGGCGATGGCCTTCAGACGCTCGTATGCCATCGGCGAGAGCTTTGTTGGATCGCACAGCCAGTTTGCAGGCATGCGGATTGGATCATACGCAGCGGCTTGCAGCGCGGCCATCGCCCGATGCAATCTGTCCTCCGCGCTCTCTGCTAGGTCGACTTTCAGCATTTGGGCCTCATGTTGACTCTTTGATGCGGGCATAAATTTCGTATGGCGCTTCCGCCACGCGGATCACGTCTTGATACGTAGAGCCGTGAGGCCACAGGACTGTGTGCGGGCGCCACTGGCCGCCGTCCGGCTCACGATGCATGCTCTGCATCTGGGCCATGTTTACCCACACATGGCGGTCGGGTCCGTCCTTGCGTGAGGAGTGGCGAGCTTCAGTCAGTTCGATCCACATGGCTCGGGCCTCTACTTCGTTCCTGAGAGCTTCGCCAATTTGCGCCATTCCGCGTAGACGCGGGCGTTATCGTCAGGTGACAACACCTTGATCTGCGGCGCGCGGAGATCGCGCCATTCTGCGGCGTCGGCGGGAGCGACTTTCGCAAGCTCTACGATGAGTTGTTCGGCGGTCATTTGGTCGGGGTCTCCTTCACTCTACGGGCTTGGTCGGCGGCGTCGGCATTTCCTGCCATCCAAGCGCATCAGGTTCATGCATTGCAAAGTACCCTACAGCGGCGCATCGGAAGCGGTTGCGCTCTTACTGCGCCTCGGTCACGCGCGGGCCGCCGCCTGACATGTACGCCGCCAGGAACGGGCGGTCGCGCGGTGCGGTTCTCCAGGGCTTCCATTCCATCGCCGGGCGTCTCCTTCACCTAAAATCCTGATGCGTCAGCGCGGCCAAAATCATGTCGCATGCGATGTTGCGCGCTTTGAACTGTGAACGGCTAGACGCCGTGGTCGGCACGGATGCCGAGAGGCCGGACACATGCCGGACGGTCACGAGCACGGGCTGCATTCCGACGTGCTGCCCGCCGCGCTCATAGAGCGCTTTCGTCTCGACCGTGATGTCTTCCGGCGCAATCATTGGCCCGGCCTCATGTTAGCGATTTGTTGTGGTCGCGGGCAGCCTTCTGCGCAGCCTGCTTGGAGCGAAAGTAGTCAGGCTCTCCGACTGGATCACCTTCGCGGCAGTTAATGCCTTTGCCCTTGTAGACGAGCAACCATCCAAGCGCGTCCTTGGTGACTTCAACGGGCACGTTCTCACGCATGGCTCGGGCGTCTCCTTAGCTCAGTTCACGGGGCAGGCCGTGCGCCTCGCGCAGAGCCCGTTGGCGGGGATCGGCAAGACGCTGCTCAAGGGCCGCCTTGAGGCTGGCGACGACGCGCTCTGCGTAGGCAACGGCCTCCTCGCGAGTGGCGAACGCCTTGCCTCGGATCTGCTGCGTCTTGAGCCCGCGAGAACCAAGCGCCGACATGTCAAGGATCGGCACCCACGGCCACTTCGGATTGCGGCCACGCTGGGCGGCGCTTGCGGTCCCAATGTATGGCGCATCCATGGCCGGCGTCTCCTTGACTCTATCGGATGGTAAACGGAAGAGGCGCCGGAAGCGCCCAAATGTGGAACATGTCCGCACCGTCCATCACCTGAGAACGGGGCGGGTAGATTTCGACAGCGGTGACGTCAAGCCCCGCTAAGTCGTCTTTGATGCGCTGCATCTCGTGCCACGTGGGGCGCTCGCCAGACAGCGACGACACGGCAAAGTGTCGGGCAGTCCCGACGTCGCGTTCAAGGACCGCAAAGACCTTGTTTCGGTGGACCGTTGTGAATTCAGCCGCCCATCCGCGCCCAGCACTTCCGCGAGGAACTGTGAACGTTTCCCAGTCGCCCCAGTCGCCGGAGCGACGGCGACGCGCTTCTTCGGCTAACGCCCTGCGGCGGTCATTGCGAGGCAGCGTGGCCAACACGTCGTGGACCATGGCACTACCGTCGAGACGTGTGCAGGGCAAGACGGCTTTCGATGCCGGGGACGAGGCCTTCATTCAGCATCGCCGCAGCCTTCTGTTCGTCGCGCCCCATGACTGCAAGCAACACGAGAGACACCAGCCCCTCAAGCGTCACGAGTATGGCGCTGCTGTCCTTCGCAGGGTCACGGCCGTCGAAAATCAGCTTGGCTGCGGCGATGGCGCGCTGCGTGTCTTTCTGCGGCTCGTTCATGGCTTGGGGCCTTATGTTGCTAGATGCTTTGGACACGAAGCGTGTCGCGGATTTCCTTGGCGGTGCGCTCCGCCATTGTGCGATATCGCTCCACCAAATACGCGGACCACGCCTTGGTCTCCTTGGGAAGGAGAGATTAGGCCCGATCTCTCTGGGCCTGTCTCTCGTGGAACTTGATCTGGCTTTTCACTTCCTGCTCTGCCCACTCTTTAGTTTTTCGCGTGCCGGTCAGGAAGTCTTTGCCGTCTTTGAGAACCCGCCATCTGTATCGGCCGTTCTCCTCTGCGATCTCGCCGGTAAGCATCTCTGCATCTCCCGTTTTGATGAGGACAACATAGCAAAGCGCTTGACGGCTGTCAACAAACCTGTCAACAATCCTGAGCGAATAGGTGTTAGCAGAAGTAGGCCGCAGAGCGTGAAAAAGAAGAACGCCGTTCACTCTCCGGACAACCGACTGATCGGTTACGCACGGGTGAGCACGGAAGAGCAGAACCTGGACATGCAGATTGACGCGCTACTTCGCGCAGGAGTGATGAAGGACAATCTGCATGTGGAAAAAATCTCCGCAGTCGCGAAGCGGCGGCCTAAGCTCGAACTCGCGTTGATGGACGCCAGACATGGCGACACTCTCGTCGTCTGGAAGCTGGACCGCCTGGGCCGCAACGTGGTGGACCTGCATACACAGGTTCAGGCCCTAGAGAAGCGCGGAGTGCAGTTCCAGTCGCTTCAAGAGAAGATCGACACCACATCGGCAATCGGCAAGGCGTTCTTTGGCCTGCTGGCCGTATTCGCTCAGTTTGAGCGCGACATGGTTGTCGAGCGCACTAAGCACGGCCTTGACGCTGCACGTGCTCGCGGCTTTGTCCCCGGCGCAAAGCGCCAAGTGAACTTGGAGAAAGCGCGCAAGATGCTGCGTAGCAAAACAGTGCGTGAGGTCGCGGAGCACTTTGGCGTCACGCCCAATGCGATCCGGCGCTACTTCACGCATGGCGAATTGGACAAGATCAGGAACGGCGACGTTTAAGGAGATCAAGCATGAAGCTCTGGATTATCGAGAGGACCGATAGCGTCGGATACGATGAATATGACAGCATCGTTGTTGCGGCTGATAGCGAAGACGACGCGCTACGCATTGAGCCGAAAGGTGGCTGGGCAAGCGTTGATCATCTGACCGCTCGATGCATAGGCGAAGCCATGCCGTACGTATCGCGCGGCGTCGTGCACGCCAGTTTCAACGCAGGCTGAATGAGGATCTGATGGATAGGGTAGAAGCAGAGATGGAGATCGCGCGTCTCGCCGGGTTGGACCGCAAGGACAAGCGCATCGCGGAACTTGAGGCGGCGCTGCGTGAGATCGCGGAAGGCAACGCTCCCGAGTTCATCGCAGCAATTGAGTTGGCTGATGAAGGGGATGGAAATCTCGACCCAGCCATCAGGGCGCTGCAGGACTTTGCGGCGCGATATTTGCATAAACCCGAGTGTAGAGGACGAGCCGATAGATGCGCGAGGAATTGGAGGCCGCCGTCGAGGCGATGCGTTCAGCAACGAAGGCGGTCGAGGACTGCAAGTACAAGCTCAACAGCTTCGAGCTTCTGGACGGCGCGTCGCCGCTAGTGCGAGTGGATTGGCGCCCCCGCAGTGAAACGCCACCGAAGGGTCGCGTGTGGGCCAGCGACGGGGATGGTGTTTGGTTGATCAACTGCGACGGGCCAATTCCGTCTAGCGCCACGGCGGTTAAGTACTGGACTGCTGCTCTCATTCCGCTGCCGCCGAACGCAGCAAAGGTCATTGATGGGGAGTTGGCGCTGCCGGCTCTCACGTGTGAACGATAGGAGTTCAAAGCATGCGAGCCATAGCGACCGAACCAGTATCGTTCGGTAAGTTCGTCACCCTTCGCAAGCGCGGTTGGTTAGAGCGTCTGTTCTCGTGGCCGTGGCGCCCTTGGGTGGTTATGGCAGCAACACCTTTGCAGAAATCAGAGTGAACACGGGGAGCGGCACATGAAGCTATTCGAGTTTGTCGGAGCCGAGACGGATTGGATTGCGGCGAACAGCCCGGAGGAGGCGCGCGAAGCGCTCAAGGTCCATTACGGCATCACCGACCGTGACGTTGACGGCAGCTACGAAGAGATCAACGAGGTCGATCCAGAAGCGGTTGAGTTCTACGTGGACGAAACACCGATCTCGGACGAGGACGAAGAGGACGAGACACCGATGCGCACCGCAGCCAAGATGATGAAGGGCAAGACGAAGCCCTTCCTCGTCGGCAGCACGTGCCAATGAGGGGAGCGGCAGCATGGCTAAGACGGAATTTGTAAGCGAGACATATCCGACGCCGGAGCTTGATGCGCACTTCCGAGAACTAGTGCGCGACGGCATCGACCCGAAAGAGATAGCCGATGAAGTCGAATGCATCATGCGTGCGCATGGTCTCACGGTTGATCAGCGCGTCACGCTGATGCTGGCTGCATCGATGCTGCGAGAGACGCCACGCAAAGGGTCGATCTTCGCGGAAATTCAGAAGCAAGACTAGGAGGGCCGGATGCATTGGGAGTACATCAGCGGCAACGTGGTCCGAGAATGGCCAGAGCGCGACAAGCAAAAGCGCTCGGACTTGATCGCAGCGGGCAAATGCCCTGAATGCGGCGGCTGTCTCGACACGGGATGGGAATGCACCGACTGCGGGCACGACGCGATGCCTTCGCAGAAATCAACCCCGAGAACATGACGAGAGACAAGATGGCAGAGCATTTTAACGGACTGACGCCAGCGCAACTTGAGCGACTGGCCTACCTGAATGAAGAACTGCACGAGGTCGGGCAGATCATCGGCAAGATTATCCGGCACGGATACGCGAGCTACGATCCAACGAACCCGAAGCAGGACGGTGAGTACATCGTCACCAACCGCGAAATGCTCGCCACCGAATTGGGTGACGTGATGCGTGCCGTTAGTATGCTGACCAAAGCGAACGATTTGGACATAAGCGCCATCGTTCTGCAGGAGGCGAAAGGTCCGCCGTCGAAGTACATGCACCACCAGAGCAACGGCTAACGAGACGAGCATCAGCATGGGCTACGACATGCGACCTGCGGCATGGGATGGACAGGAGCGCCCGAAGATCAGCGCAAAGCTGCGTCCGTGCGCGTGCGGTGCATCGGCCCACGCGCACGTGGACACCGCCGGGATGTGGTCAGTCTCGGCGCGCGAGTGTCGCGACTGGCTCGGTGATGACGGCCTGGGCTTTGAGACTTGGCAAGAGATGGTTCGCGAGTGGAACGCTCGCCAGCCGAAGCGCACATAGGGAGCCGAAAATGGTGAGGCCACGGATGAGCATCGACGAAGAGGACGAGACACCGATGCGCACCGCAGCCAAGATGATGAAGGGCAAGACGAAGCCCTTCCTCGTCGGCAGCACGTGCCAATGAGGGGAGCGCGGCCTTGGCGTAATGGTAGCGCAACAGCCTTCCAAGCTGTTGGCGCGGGTTCGATCCCCGCAGGCCGCTCCATCTTGATGTGCGCCCGCGAATATGCCACCGCCTTGGCATGCTCGACAGACGCGCTGCAAACGAACGACTAGCCAAGTTATTGCTGGAGCGGCAGATCCGCGAAGAACGCGTGCGGCAATCAAATCCGCACGGCGGCCTCATGGAGTTCGTTCGTTACTTCTGGCACGTGCTGGAGCCAGTCGATCCATTCGTTGAAGGTTGGCCGCTGGAGTGCATGTGCGCTCACCTTGAGGCCATCACGAGGGGCGAGATTATAGAGGTCGGCGGCAAAGAGAGGCCGTTTAATAGGCTCTGGATCAATGTGCCGCCAGGGTTCATGAAATCAATGCTGGTCAACATTTTCTGGCCGGCGTGGGAGTGGGGTCCAATGGGGCTCGCACATTTTCGATACGTTGCGTTTTCATACGCCGCCGAGTTGACAGAGCGCGACAACGCCAAGTTCAGAGACTTGATCACGTCTGAGTCCTACCGAGAAATGTGGGGCCACGCGTTTAAGGTTGTCGGTGACGGCAAGGTGCGCATCACCAACGACAAAACCGGGTTTAAGTTCGCAACCTCCATTGGAGGCGTGGGCACTGGCGAGCGCGGCCACAGGGTGCTGTGTGACGACATTCACCGAGTCAAATCGTCAGAAAGCGACGAGGCGCGGCAATCGACCGTGAACTGGGTCATTGAGGCCATGCAGAACCGCCTCAACGACCTCAGCCGAGATGTCATTGTCGGCGTTATGCAACGCACCCATGAAAATGACGCGTCGGGCGCAATTCAGAAGCAGCTTCACGATCAATATTGCCATCTGATTATCCCGATGGAGTATGAGCCTGGGCGGCACTTCTCGCACTATCGAGGGTGGCGTGATGGCGAGGATCCCCGTCGATACGAGCGCGAACTGGCGTGGAAAGATCGGTATCCGCCCGACGTCTTGACTAGCTTTAAGCGCAACCAATACCTTTGGAGCGGCCAGTACCAACAGAACCCAGTGCCGCGCGGTGGCGGCCTGTTCAAGGAACACTGGTGGCAACCGTTTGAGATCCCGCGCTCTGGCTCCTACGAGTGGCCGGGCGGACGTCCACTGTTTACGATCGCGTCGCTCGACACTGCCTTCAAGGAAAAGGAGGAGAACGACTACTCGGCGCTGACTGTATGGGGCGCCTACGATGATCCGAAGACCGGCAACCGACGCGTCATGATGATTGACGCATGGAAGAAGAAGCTGCCGTTGCACGGCGAGCGCGTGCAGCGCAAGACGGGTGAGGACGAGCACACGTACATGCGGCGCTCTGCACCCAAGTGGGGTCTTGTCGAGTGGGTCGAATTCACATGCAGTCGCCGTGGCGTTGAGGTGCTGCTGGTTGAAGACAGTGCCCGTGGGCATGACGTCAACAATGAACTTCAACGCATCTACACGTCTAAGAACTGGTCGATCCAGATGATCCCAGCCCGAGGCGACAAGTGGGTGCGGGCGCAGGCGGCGCTGCCGGTGTTCACGGATGAGATGGTGTATGCTCCCGGTCAGTGGCACTGTAACGCGCATGGTCGGGCCCATTGCGATGTCGAGAACTGCACGCTTTCTGGTGCCGAATGGCGTTGGCGCGACTGGGTACAGAGCGTCATCGAGGAGATGGCGACGTTCCCGCGTGGCGCCCACGATGACCAAGTCGACTCGGTCACGATGGCCCTCAACTATCTTCGCCGCCGAGGCATCGCCATCAGGCGCGAAGAGCGCGACGCGATCGAGGAGGATTTGGCCCGCTACAAGAAGCCTCTGAAGCCCCTTTACTGAGGACGGGAAGCCGCAGCGCATGGCCAAGGCAAACAGCCGCCCGGATTAGCCTTGACGCACTATGGGTTTTGCGTCAGCCAATTGCATACACCTCCCGACCGTTCTGTTGCGTCTGCGTTAGCAATCGGGTTGCAACCGCAACGGAGCCTAAAGTGGCAGACGAAAACCTCTCTCTCGCCCCCGTCGACATCGTCGGCATCATCCAGCGCCAGCTGCGCGACCTCGCGACCTACTGCGACCGCCCCGCCGAGCACGTCGACCCGCATGTGCTGCTTGGCTACATGGGGCGCATTGCCGAGTTCGCCCAGCGCCTGCCTGTGCCCCAGCACGTTGCCCCGCAGGCGGCTGACGCCTCCGACACTGTGCGCGCCAACTGACCCGCACTGCGGGCCTGACCTTGGGGCGCCACCGCTGCACGGGGCGCCCTTTCCTTTAGGGGATCGACATGGCGAAGAAGCCGACGAAAAAGCGTAAGGCCGGGGGCGGCGGCGTCCTGGGTGCACCAGAGGTCGCCCCGGAGTACGACGTGTTCATCGGCGCGGACGGCGAAGTGCCGGAGCAGGCTGACGCTACTCAACCCATTGAGGTGCAGTTTGACGACGGGTCCGTCGAAATTGACTTGAACCCGCAACCCGAGGAGGAAAAAGAGAAGAAGTTCGGTGACAATCTTGCCGAGAAGATCGGTGCCGACATCCTCGGCAACATTGCGATGACGCTCCTTGATGCTATTGAGGAGGATGTCGCAGACCGCGCAGAGTGGCTCCAGCAGCGCGCTGACGGCCTCGAACTTCTGGGGATGAAAATCGAGAAGTCTGGTGGCAGCGTCGGATCCGCGGGCGCCGCCGTAGCGGGTCAGATCATGGTGCGCGACCCCATCCTGGCCGAGGCAATCGATCGGTTCCAGGCCAACGCTTACGCCGAACTGTGCCCCTCAAATGGCCCCGTGAAGGCGGTCAACTTTGGGCCAAGCACCGCAGACAGCGACAAACTGGCTAAGGACTTTGCGAAAGACTTCAACTTCTACTTGGCCTCCGGCGCAGACGGCACGGCCACAGAATACTACCCCGACACGCGCCAGATGCTGTGGTGGGTGGGCTACGCCAGCGGCATGTTCAAGAAGGTGTACCGCTGCCCGCTGAGATCGCGTCCGGTCTCGGAGAGCGTGGACGGTGAGTACCTGATTATCCCGTCGAACGTTTCGGATCTGCAGAACGCTGGTCGCATCACGCACGAAATCAGGATGCGCCAATCCGTAATGAAACGAATGCAGATTGCCGGCGCCTACCGAGATGTGCCGCTTCAGACGCCGAACTACACTCCAAATGTGGTTGAGCAGGCTAAGGACGACGTCGCTGGCCTGGGGCACACGCAGGGCCGTGATGAAGACGAGGATTACACCGTCTACGAGGTCTACTGCGAACTCAACATTCCGGGGTTTGAGCACAAGGACAAGAAAGGCAACCCCACAGGGCTGCCGTTGCCGTACCGGGTGGCTATTGAAAAAGACAGCCGCGTTGTTCTGGAGGTTCGGCGCAACTGGGACGAAGACGACGAGGACATGAAGGCCAAGATCCCCTTCATCCTCTTTCCCTACGCCACCGGTCTGTCGATCTACGGCACTGGCCTCCTGCAGCGCCTGGGCAACCCCGCCATTGCTCTGACGGCCATGGAGCGTGAACTGATCGATGCGGGCATGTTCGCGTCCTTCCCAGGCTTCCTGTACGCAAAACCCGCAGGGCGTCAGTTGCAGTCCGACTTCCGTGTGCCACCGGGTGGCGGCGCCCCCATCGACGTCTCGGCGACCCAGAACGACATCTCGAAGGCTGTCATGCCGCTGCCGTACAAGGATCCGTCCGGCGCCCTCGTCACAATGCGTCAGCAGATCCGCGAGGAGGCTTTTCGATTCGGCAACATGGCCGACATGCCGGTCGGTGAAGGCAAGCAAGACGCTCCCGTCGGCACGACGTTGGCCCTTATTGAGCAGGGCACGAAGGTCATCGGCGGCATTCTCAAGGATTTGCACAACGCTCAGAAGCGCGAACTGAACATGCTTAAGGAGCTGTTCCGCGAGGATCCGGAGGCACTCTGGCGCGGCAACGAACGCTCCGCGCTTGGCCCCGACAAGGCTCAACGCATGGAACGCTGGAAGCAGGCGCTAGAGACGTGCGAGATCGTTCCAGCTTCCGACCCCAACGTACCATCGGATATGCACCGGGCGGCGAAGGCTCAAATGCTCAAGCAGTTGACCATGGGCAATTCTGCCTACGATCAAATTGCCGTCGACCGCCGCATCTGCGAGATGTTCAACATTGACGACTTTGACGCGCTCCTGAACCCCAACGCGCCTGCTCCAGATCCAATGATGGTCGCGCAAGTGCAGATGAAGGCAAAGGAACTGCAGTTAAAAGAGCAAAAGATGATGATGGATGCGCAGAATGCGCAGCGGCAAGTTGATAGCCGTGAGCAGATCGAGGCCATGAAGATTGCGGCCAAAGGCACCGAGCACAAAGACCCGTTCCGAAGCCACGAGCTTTCGCTCAAAAACCGCGCACTCAGCATACAAGAAGCGAAGATGGTTTCGGACAGCCACAATGCGCACGCTGATCGGCAGAGCCGCGAGGCGATCGAAGCTATGAAGGTGGCTTCAACCGTGGGTGTGCACCCCGAGGCGAATGAAGTCGTAGACGAGCAGCTTGCGCAGATGCGGGACTTTCTGTCGTCTGGCCCGACGACGGCGGCACCGATGGCGGCCGGCGGCGCAGTCAACGGCGAAATCTTGCCGCCCGAAGACAACGATATTGACCTTGCGGTGGCCATCACGCAGTTCCTGCGTGACTGGCGCCCGCAGCGGCGGTAGTTCAATATCTCTTGGTGCTGCGTCGAAACACAATGCGAAGGACGCACCCGAATGAAACATCTCCGAGCTAGTGCAAAATCTGGAATGGCCGCGAAGCTGTCGCGCATGCGGGGCAACAGCGGCGGCGTGAAAAGTTGCGCCCCGACTAAGGGCTACGCGACTGGCGGCGTCGTCACCGACAGCGACGACGGCGGCGACCCGATCGACGGCGTCTCGGCTAAGAAGTCGATGTCGAAGCCCGGCCGCATGAAAGGCGGCAAGGGCGACAAGGACAAGAAGAGCAAAGGCACCAACGTCAACGTCATCATTATGGGCAAAGACAGCGGCCCCCAAGCAGCCGCCATGCCGCCTCCCGGGCCGCCCCCGGGGCCGCCACGTCCGCCGATGGCGCCTCCTATGCCACCTCCCGGTGCTGGCCCTGGCGGGCCGCCGCCTCCGATGCGCGCCAGCGGCGGACGCGTGATGTCCGACGCCAAGCAGGACAAGAAGATGATTGCTGGCATGATCCACAAGCACGAGAAAGCCGAGCACGGCGGGAAGTTGACGAAGTTCAAGCGCGGTGGTGGCATCTTGAAAGGCGACGGTTCGGGCAGCGGTCTGGGTCGCCTTGCCAAAATGAGGGCCTACGGCTCGAAACCGGGAAAGAGCAGCTAACGCATGAGCAAGAAAGCAATCGCAGAAGCGATCCCAGAGGTGGCGCCGGTTGAAGTGCCACCTCCGGCACCCGTTGCCGTGGCGCTCGCCACAGCCGAGCGCGAGGTCATCCCGTGCCGGAACTGCAAGTTCTGGCGCAAGCCCTGGCCAAACGCCAACGTCGGAGAGTGCGACTTAAGCCGCCGTTTCTTGGCGTCTCCGATCTACACGCCGAGCTTGGCCAGCTGCGACGACGCCGCCCAATGAACTCGTACGAAAGCGCGGTGGGCCAACTTCTGGCCCACCGCATCCAAGAACTGATCGGTGAAAAGACGCACGCCCTCGCCGAGGGCGGTCGGATCAACGAAGGTGATCCACAGGTGACCGCGGCTGCCTACATGGCAGAGGTTTATTACATCCGCGCCCTTCGCGATGTGATGCGAATATGCCAAGAGGTCGAAAGTGATTTGCGCAAGACAGGCTGATTTGTTCCGCGTTCGCCATAAGACAGGAGAACGCGTGCATGACGAAAGCGACACTCTATAAGTTGTCCGAGCTGGACGGTCCCGAGAAGCAGAAGCAGCAGATCTTCAAAGACTTGGGTAACCTCAAAGATTTTGAACTGCTGGACGAGGACATCCTCGTGGCGACCTACGCTCGTTCCGACGTCATCGCCGAAGTCATGGGCCCCGATGGTAAGCCCGTAAAGCTTTACGGTACGGACAACCGCAAGCAAGAAGACCGCTGGCAGGGCAAGGCAGCGCTGGTCGTGGCCATGGGTCCGACGGCATTCAGATATCATCCGAACGGGCAACCTTACGAAGGTAAGTCGGTCAAGATTGGTGACTGGGTGGTGATCCATCCGTCGGATGGCCGCGAGATTTTTCTGAAAGACCCCAAGGCAACGGGCAACGATTTCGTGGCGTGCCGCCGCGTGCATTGGGCCAGCATCCTGATGCGCGTGGACGATCCGCGCCGCGTGTACTGAGAGGTGACATATGGACAAGATGACCGGCGATGACGAAATGCTGGTGGACATTGATCTGGATCTGCCTGCCAACGTGGCAGCCGCATCCGGATGGTTGGCCCCAGAAGTCGACGACGACGAAAAGCAACCCGCCAAAACCGCCAAGGGCGACCCAAGCGCAGATCCGCTCCCTTCAAAAGAATTGGAGGACGCGCGTCGTGCCGCGCAAGAGGCACAGGCCCGGTTGGATGCGATCACGAAGCAGGCGGAAGCTGATCGCGCGGAACGGGTGAGGGCACAAGAAGAGGCCGCCAAAAACCAGACCTACGCGCTCAACTCGCACTTGGCGCGTATGGATGCTGAACTAAAGCGAGTGCAGTCCGACCACGATCAATTGACGACGTCGCTGGGCGCGTGGAAGAGCCACGTCGAGATGGCCAAGCGCCAGTTGGCGCAGGCGATCGAAATCGGCGACGCGAAGGCGCAAGCCGAAATGAACGCCCAGATCGCGGAAGGCCACGCGATGCTGACGCAGTTGGAAGCCGGGCGCGCAGGCGCCCAGCGTGACATCGAGCAGGCCAAGCGCGAGCGGGAGACAGCGATCCGCGCGGCGCAGGCGGCTACTGAGAAAGCTCAGACCGACGCCGACAAGCGCGCGCAGGCCAAAGAGCAGGCCGACGCGCCGACGCCTGACGACTTCATCAACACCGTGCGTGGCAAGATTGGCGATCATGCCGCCGAATGGTTCAAAAGCCATCGCGAGTTCATCACGGATGAACGTCTTCACAAGCGTATGCAGAACTTTGTCGAAGACTGGGTCGACCGCAACGGTGAGAGCGCCATCCGCTCGACGAAGTTTACCGAGGCGCTGGACGAACGCTTTGGGTTTGCCAAACCGAAGAAGGCGCCAGATCCTGAGCCTTCGAACGACGAGGACGTCGACATGGAAGAAGACGAGAAGCCTGCGCGCGCGCCTGCGGCGCCTGTATCGCGAGGCAATTCTGTCGGCAAGGCGCCCGGCACGACTGGCTCAAAGGTGCGGCTCAGCTCTGACGAGGCCGCCACAGCCAGCTTGATGTATCCAGACCTCTCGCCCGCGGATGCGCGCAAGAAGTACGCAACCAACAAGGCCCGGCTTATCGCCGACGGCCGTCTCTAATTAGTGCGCGTCTCACTCTAAGGAGAACTGCCAATGGCTCGTTCGCCCGCCAAGACTGCTGCTCCCGTTGCCGACGCCGCCCCGCAGGCTGCACCCGCTCAGTTTGCACCGCGCGACGGCCGCGCCGTGGTCATTGGCCGAGATGGCAAGCCGATGTATCGCGGCGTCGCCCCTGGTCAAGCCAGCGGCACGACGGACGTCTACAACATCGCCGCCAAGTACCAGCCGCCCGGCTGGGTCTACGAATGGAAGCGCTACGCGACCCTCAACGCTCCGGACTACAGCTACCACGCTGAAGTTCAGCGCGTCGGCGGCTGGATCCCTGTTCAAAACGAACGCCACCCGGGCGTCTGGCTTCCGCCGGATCACAAGGGCGCCATTGTCATCAACGGCCTGATGCTGATGGAGCGCCCGATTGAACTGCATCGGGAGGCGCTGCGCGAAGAAAAGATGTCGGCAGACGAGAAAGTGCGCCACGCGAAGACGTCGCGCGGTCTGCAGGCGGCGAGCGCTGGCGTCGACACCAACACGGCCGAAGCGCGTGCGGCATCGTTCGTCAAGGAAGGTCGCTTGCGCGATGGCAACGTTGGCGCGGACGGTATTTCCGACGCGGATGCCATTGCCCAAACCCGAGCGAGCTACAATTACGACCGCTCTAGTATTGACTAACGACCTGTGTGACGCGTGCAGGAGACAGACGACTTGGGCGCCTTTTGGCGCCCTTTTCGTTTTTTGAGACACACAAATTGCGTGTGCAGAAAATAAATTGGAGATTGCTGTTGACGGCATATTAGAAACCCGTCATCGAATTGGTCATCCAAGTTTTGGTGTACTCGGCAGAAGCGGTGACGAAAGTCACTCGCGAGGGTGTCCAAATCGCCCCGAGAACGTTCCCGCCTACCGGCCGCGCCGGTTGAGTCATGGTTGCTCCGTAAGCAGCCTAAATGGTGGTCAGCTCCGCGATATCGCTCGCTCCGTATGGAGCAAGCTCTCGCATCCGTTTAACCAACGGCGCTGACCACATCTGCTTGAGCAGAGACTGGCCCCAGACGCCGCTTTCATAAAAGGTGGCTTGGGAATATGGCCAACGTCAACGCACCCTACGGCTTCAAGCAGCAGCAAGGCGCTGTCGGCGCCTCGTCGAACTTCGAAATGATCAACATGCCTATCGCTTACAACGATAGCACGAAGATCTACACGGGCGACCCCGTCAAGAGGCTCAACACCGGCTACATCGCGCAGTGGACCGCCGCCACCGCCGTCTCTCAGCTCGCGGGCATCTTCGCCGGCTGCGAATACCTCTCGTCCAGCCAGGGCAAGATGGTGTCTTCGCCGTATTGGCCGGGCGCCGACGTCGCGTCGTCCGCGCAGTCGACGATCATTGCCAAGATCATCCCGTGCAATCTCGCCATCCCCTCGAAGTTCCTTGTGCAAGCTGACAGCACAGGCATCGCCTTCGCGGATATCGGCCAGAACGTCGATGTCGCGATCGGCACCGGCAGCACGCTGACTGGCCAGTCGGGCGCCTACCTCGACGCAGGCACGCTCGGTGTGACCGCCACTCTGCCCTTCCGCATCGTCGGTCTTTACGGCGGCGCCTGGGGTGCTGGCGGCTCGGGCGGCATTCAGCCCGGCTCCACCGGCCCGTACACCGGCTCCGCTACCGGCGCCTACAACTGGGTCATCGTCCAGGCCAACGTCTCTGGTGCGGGCTCGACCGGCATCTAATTCCCGGCAGCGCCGGTCAACTCAACTCGGAACAAGGACTAGGAACCAATGGCTGTTAATACCGCACAAATTCGGTCGCTGCTGCTGCCCGGCCTCTACGACGTCAAGGGGGAATACGATCAGATCGACAAGACTTGGTCGAAGATCTTCAAGACCCACAAGGCCACGCTGCGCGTCGAGACCAAGGCGCAGATGCGCATCTTGGGCCTCGCGCAGCTGAAATCGGAAGGCGGCGCCACCGCATTCGATAACAACAGCGGCCAGCGCTACCTGTTCAACGCTCAGGCGTTTCAGGTCGGCCTCGGCTACTCGATCACCCGTGAAAGCCTTGACGACAACCAGTACGTCAAAGACTTCAATCTGATGAAGCTGCCGCTCGCGAACAGCTTCAATCAGTTCAAGGAGATCCAGGCCGCCAACGTGCTCAACAACGCCACCACCTACGACCCCATGGTCGGCGGTGACGGCGTCGCGCTCGCCTCGACCGCCCATCCCTACGACGGCGGCACGTGGGCGAACACGTTCTCGACGCAGCTCGATCTCAACGAATCGAGCCTTCAGCAGGCGGCCCTTAACATCCGCGCCAACTTCGTGGATGAAGCCGGCCTGAAGATTATGGCCCGCGCCGAGAAGCTGATCGTGCCGGTGCAGCTCACTGCTGTCGCCGAGCGCCTCATCAAGTCGGAGCTTCGCCCCGGCACCGCCAACAACGACGTCAACGCGACGATCTCGATGCCCGGCGGCGTCAAGGAATACATGGTGCACGACTATCTCACGTCGCAGTACGCATGGTTCCTGACCACCACCATCCCGGGCCTCGTGATGATGGAACGCGTGCCTTACGAGACGGACATGTGGGTCGACAACACGACCGACAACATCCTGATCAAGGGTTATGAGAGATATATCCCCACGTACAACGATCCCCGCTGCATCTGGGCGTCGACGCCATCGTCTTAACGATAACGCTCATACCCCTGCGGGCGCTTCGGCGCCCGCTACCCTCTACTCGCATCAGGAGCGCTGAGCGCCATGGCTGTTACGACCAACACTGCTGGTCCCGAGACCACGACCAACCTGCCGGGCGGCGTTAATACGTCGTACCGCTATCAGGCGATGGGCCTTCTCCCCATCATTGATCCGTCTGAGCAGTACACATTCTTTGACGACTTCACGAGCTACTGGGCTGCCAACACAGGCAGCGCCGGAAATTGGATGACCACAATCACGCAGGCCGGCGCCGGCAACGCGTCCGCTGTGGTGACGCAAGAGTTTGGCGGCGTGGTTCTTATCACCAACGACGACGCCGACGACGACAACTACTTCGCGCAGTGGAAGGGTGGAAACCTCTCCGCAGTGGCCGAAACGTTCAAGTTCGTGTCCGGCAAACAGTTGTGGTTCAAGTGCCGGTTCAAGATCTCGGACGCGACGCAGAGCGACGTCGTCATTGGCCTGCAGATTGCTGACACGACGCCGCTTGCGGTCTCGGACGGCGTCTACTTTCTGAAAGCGGATGGCTCGACCACGATGAACCTGCTGGTCACCAAGAACGGCACGTCCACCACGACGGCCGCCGCGACCATGGTGGCTGATACCTACGTCGAGCTTGCCTTCTTCTACAACGGCAACGATGCCATTGAGATCTGGCTGAACAACAACCGCGTCGCAAATTCGGTGACGACAAACCTCGTGGACGACGAGGAGCTTGCGGTGTCGTTCGGCATTCAGAACGGCGAGGCTGCCGCCAAGACGATGTCGATCGACTACATTCTTTGCTGCTCGCAGCGCTGAGGCCGACCATGAAGAAGAGCTTCCTGAAGACCAAGACCGTCCACGGCCTGAAGACGGGCAACCATTCGAACCCGAATGTGCTGCGCGCGGCTCGGGCTTCGGGTGGCTCGTGCATGGTGGAAGGCGCCTCGGCGCGCCCTTCAATGTCGAAGCCAAAGATGATGCGCGCGGATGGCGGCGGCGTGCAGATCTCTGAGGACAGCAAGGCGAAGGCTAAGGAACTGCGCGACAGTGCAAAAGAGATGCCAACGGCAGGCCTCGTTGGCACGGGTGTTGGCATGGGCACCTATCTCGCGCACAGGGACAAGTATTTGCCGAAGAAAACGCAAGTTATCGGCAAGCTGGGTGGTGCCGCCTTGACCGCTTTGGGCGTGCCTGCCCTTGCGACGGATATGGCGAAGTCTCGCCGACAACTCAACGAAGCCGACAGCATCGAACGCGGTGAGGCCATTCCTGGCAAAGAAGACCGCAAAAACGGCGGCGGGATTATGCCGCGCTTCAAGGCCAAGAAAACAGACAAGGATGATTGCTGATGTCACGCGCAGTCGCAGTTACTCTCGGGCCGCTTGCGACTGCTGACGACGACGGCATCAGCGTCGCGCAGAAGTCGACCGGAACCTATCTGGTCATGAACGGCGCCCTGACGACGTCGTTCTCGGCGAATAGCATCTGCCTCTCGCAGACGCCGGGCGGCGCCGTCGCATTGACCCTGAACGGCGCCCTCGCCAAGACCACGGGCTACATAATCCCGAGCCCGGGCGGGTTCACGGGCACCATCGTGGCGTCCGGCACGGCAGCTGCCTACCTACCCTATCCGCAGCGGATCTACATCACAGGTGGCTCGGACGAAAGCGGCAAGACCTTTACGGTGGTGGGGTACATTTTCCCCGACAACGGCGTCGGAGGCCCCGTGGCGGTCACGGAGACCATCACTGGACCCAACGCCTCGACGGTGTCGAGCGCAAACCTGTATTCGGTCATCGTCTCGATCACGTCGTCTGCTGGCACCGCGGGCGCCATCACGGTTGGCAACTACGGCACGACCACCCTCGACACAGCACGCCGAGTTCTCATCACGTCTGGTGGTGACGATAGCGCGCGGACGTTTCTTGTCTCGGGCACAGACATCACTGGCAACCCGATCAGTGAAAGCGTCGCGGGCACCAACGCCTCGACAAGCTACACCGCGCAGGATTTTGCCACCGTCACTTCGATCAAGCCGTCTGGCGCCGTTGCGACGACCGTAAAGGTCGGGACCAATAGCATTGCATCGCGCATGGTTCGCATGGACGACGACGCGGCCAACGCGCAGGCGGCCCTGACCTGCACGGTGACTGGCACGGTCAACTATACCGTCGCCTACTCCAACGACGACCCGGGCTGGCTGTATTCCGGCATCACGCCGCAGTCGATGATCTGGATCGACAGCCCGGACACGGCCGTCGTCGGCGCCACCGCCACGAAGTTCAGTGCCATCGCGGTCGTGCCGCTGTTCTTGCGCTACACGCTGAACTCTGGCACCGGCACAGTGATCTTCACGGTTCGCCAATCCTACCTGGGATAATTGCTGCCGTTTCTGGACTGCGCGGCGAACGTATGTATGGTTTGCCGCGTCAGAATCCTAATTCGGAGAGCTTTTATGACCGAAGCCGAAATGAACGAACGCCTTCAAAACGCGCAGGATACGCTCGACACGATCATTGCGCAGCGCGACAACGCGCTCAACACTGTGGCGCAACTGAATGCGCGCGTGAAGCAATTGGAGCGTAAGCTTGCCTCTGCGGAGGTCGCTACCGTGTCCCCGCCGACCGAAACCAATGGCCACGACGCCGAGGCTACCACCCACTAAGGAGCGCGTGTCATCGCAACGACCGGCACGACAACCTTCGGACCCGCCGCATCCGCCCTCACGCTTCTTGCGTTTGGGCGGATCGGCATTCGGCGCACCGAGATCACGGTTCAGCATCTCGAAGATGCCTCGGTCGAGGCCAATCTCGTGCAAGTTACCGTCGGCAACAACCAGCCAAACCTGTGGCGGTCAGAAGTTTACGATATCACCCTCGCAGAGGGCGATGCCGAATACGATTTGCCGACGCGGATGATCTCGATCCAAGACGTCTACATCACGACGACGCCGTCCGGCGCGGGCGCGAGTTCATCGACAGATCGCGTCATCTTCCCAATGACCCTGACCCAATACGATGCCCAACCCAACAAGACGATCCAGGCGGCGCCAACCGCATATCTGATACAAAAGACGCTCTCGCCGACAATCACGTTTTGGCAAGTGCCAGACGGAAATGCCACGTATACCGCTCACGTCAGGCTGCTGGCGCGGCAAGAAGACGTCAGCCTTCGTGCAGGCTACACGCTTGACATGCCCTACACCTACCTCGACGTCTTTGTCGCTGGCCTCGCCCACCGACTTGCGCGGATCTACGCACCAGACAAAGAAATGATCCGTAAAGCGGACTACCTTGACGCGCTTGCTGCTGCGCAGAACACCGACACTCAGGACAACACGACGATGACCATCAATGTGGGGCGGCAGGGGTATTTTCGGTAATGGCCAAGCGTCCGCATCCGCGTCGCGCGACAACCAACCCGCATGACGGTCCATGGACCACGTGCGACCGCTGCGGGTTCGTCGCGTCTATGAACCGGATGCAGTTCCAGTACGATTTCGTGGGCGGCTCGACGCCTCAAAATTTGGGCATCTTGGTGTGCCCAACGTGTCTCGATGACCTTTCGTATCAAAACATGCTCTTGATCCTGCCGCCTGATCCTGCGCCGATCTTCAACACGCGGCCCGAACCCTATGCGGTCGACGAGACCAATTGGCTGTCCACGCAGGACGATGAAATCATAACGACACAAGATGACGGTCTAATCACGCCGACCGAGCCGAACCCGGCCAACAATCCCAACACCGCGTATCTGTCTGCGAGCCTGTCGTATCCATCTGGGTCTGTCGCGACACTGTATCTCGATCTTTTCATTGGTGATCCCGCAGCAGGCGGCGTCAGTGTGCTTGCCACCATCACGGGGTCGGCCACGCGCACCAACATCGCGTCGTCGGTTGGCACGGATGCAAATGATTTGGCGATGACGTTCGAGGAAGTGGTGATTTCATCTGCTTCAGCAGCGATCACCAACGTCGACCATATCGGATTCTACAGTGCCGCAAGCGGCGGCACGCTACTGGTGAGTGGGCCTGTGTCGGCGACCTTCCCGACGATCATCGAGGGAGCCCGCGTCGTCATCGCGGCCACAGCGCTCCAGATCCAACTTTGAGCCAGCGGGTTCGCTTGACTTTTTCACACGTGGTGCCAAACAAACGGTAATCTTCTCGCCGTGAAAATGTCAGCGGTCCACGGCCTTCCGCGCAAGGATGCGACCGCAGCATGTCCACTGTCAGCATTCTTAATTTAGAGGTCGCCATCGACGTCACGGGCGTCGAGTGGGTTCCGCTTGTTCAAGGCGGCGTCACGAAGCGCGCGCAGGTTTCTAACATCGCCAGCACAGCAACCGGATTTGTGCCGACGTCGCGGCGCGTGGATGCGGGCGATGGACTGTCTGGTGGTGGCGCGCTAACCACCGACATCACGATCAATTTCGCGCCCAACACGCAGTTGAGCTTCGTCACATCTCAGGCGGCGGCTGACGGATACGTCATTGCGCAGGACAGCAGTGGCGTCGCGCGCAAGGTGACGTTCGCCAACTCAATGAAGGCGATCAATACGCTGACGGCGTCTCCGGCGCTGAACCTTTCAGCGGACAAGTTCGTCGTGTATCGGGCGGCGGATGGGCTGACCTACTCGGCGACGGCATCGCAGATCTCGATCGCAGCAGGCAACGTGCCCGCTGGCGGCACCACTGGCCAGTCGCTGGTCAAAAAATCCGACGCCGACTACGACACCGAATGGTCGACAGGCGGCTTCCTGCCGCAAAATGCCAACGTCTTCTTCGGCGGCCCGACTACGGGCGCGGCGCAGGTTCCTGCGTTCCGTTTGCTGGTCGGCGCAGATCTGCCCAACCCTGGCGCATCAAGCAAGGGCGGCGTCTACTCGTACGCCGCCGTCAGCAATCAATTCCTGACCCAGATCGGCACGGATGGCTCAGTCGTATCGGCACAGCCCAGCGCAGCCAATCTTTCCAACGGCACCACGGGTAGCGGGGCCGTGGTTCTGGCCACCAGCCCAACGCTGGTGACGCCCGCTCTTGGAACGCCTTCTGCGGTCGTGTTGACGAATGCCACGGGGTTGCCTCTCACAACAGGCGTGACCGGAATCCTGCCCGTCCCCAACGGCGGTACGGGCGTCGCATCCACGACGGCCTACGCGCTTCTTGCTGGGGGCACGACCTCCACAGGCGCGTTGCAAAGCCTTTCCGGCGTCGGGACCAGTGGACAGGTGCTAGTGTCCAATGGCGCGGGGCAGTTGCCAACTTGGCAAACGTCGACTGCCGCTCTTGGGCAGGCTCTGACGCGCGTAGACGATACCAATGTTACGTTGACCCTCGGGGGCGCACCTACGACAGCGTTGCTTTCCGCGACCTCCATCACGGCTGGCTGGAGTGGCCAACTTTCGCTGACGCGCGGTGGCACAAACGCATCGCTGACGGCATCCCTTGGTGGAATTGTCTACTCAACCGCGACTGCCATGGCCATTCTTGCGGGCACGGCCACTGCGGGCCAGCATCTCCAGTCTGGTGCAAGTGCTGCACCATCATGGACCACGGCAACGTTTCCGTCCACGGCTGCGGCTGGCACGATCTTGGCTGCCGGAACGGCAAACACCATTACAGCAACTGCGACGCCCACTCTTGGCGTGGCGGGCACCACCTTGGGCACGCTGGCGTTTGCTGGCAACACTAGCGGTGCCGTTACAATTCAACCGCAAGCCGCGGCGGGCACCTATAACTTCAACCTGCCGACGTCCGCAGGCACCGCCGGGCAGCCTTTGTTGTCAGGCGGCGGTGGCGGCACGGCCATGTCGTTTGGCACCCTTGGCATCGCTGGCGGCGGCACGGCCGCAACGTCGTTTACGGCTTACGCCGTGGTTTGCGGAGGCACAACCTCAACCGGCGCCTTGCAAAGTGTGGCAAGCGTCGGTACGTCCGGTCAGATTCTCACCTCCAACGGCGTAGGCGCGCTCCCGACGTTCCAATCCGCAACGAGTGCGCTTGGTCAGGCACTGACACGAGTTGACGACACCAATGTCACGCTCACCTTGGGCGGTGCGCCGACAACGGCCCTGCTCTCTGCCACCTCGCTGACTCTGGGGTGGTCCGGGCAACTCAGCCTGACGCGCGGGGGCACCAATGCCTCTCTGACCGCCAGCAATGGCGGCATCGTCTACTCCACCGCGTCTGCTATGGCGATTTTAAGCGGAACGGCAACTGCCGGCCAGATTCTGCAATCCGGCTCATCAGCGGCGCCCTCTTGGTCTACGGCCACCTACCCGCCCACGACCACCATCAATCAACTGCTGTATTCGTCGTCGGCCAACGTCGTCTCGGGTCTGGCGACGGCAAACGGCGGGATGTTAAACGCGTCGTCCAGCGGCGTGCCGTCCATGACGGTGTCGCCGACGCTCGGTGTGCAGCAGACCACGCGTGGGTCGCTGATCCTGGCCAACACAGCGGCTGGTGCGTTCGCGGCCACCATTCAGTCGTCCAACTCGGCTACCGCCGCCACCACCTTCACGCTGCCCCCAGACGCTGGCACGAACGGTTATGTGCTCTCGACCAATGGCTCTGGCGTCACGAATTGGATCGCGGTGGGCGGCACGGGTACGGTCACCAGCGTTGCTGCGTCGTTTACTGGAGGTCTGGTATCCATTGGCGGCAGCCCGATCACTGCGGCAGGAACGCTTGCATTCACGGTGGCCGGAACCAGCGGCGGAATTCCGTATTTCAGCAGCACATCTGCGTGGGCCTCGTCCGCAGCCCTCGCAGCCAACGCTATTGTCATCGGCGGCGGTGCGGGCGCGGCGCCTGCCACAACCACAACAGGCACAGGCGTTCTAACAGCTCTTGGCATCAACGTGGGATCGGCTGGTGCGTTCGTTACGTTTAACGGCGCATTGGGGACGCCGGCTTCTGGCACGCTGACCAATTGCACGGGGCTTCCGGTGGCAGGCGGCGGTACGGGCCTCGCGACGCTGACATCCAACGTCGTTTACAAGGGCAACGGCACGAGCGCCTTGGCAACGTCGTCCATCACGGACAATGGAACGACGGTCACAACAACACTGCCGGGCGTTTCGCCTAATTTTGCGAGTGGCTACACAACGACTGCAACTGCTGCAGGCACGACCACGCTGACAGTCGCCAGCACGCAGTTTCAATTTTTTACCGGGTCCACGACCCAGACGGTCGTCTTGCCTGTAACCTCCACGCTGTTCACCGGGCTGTCTTATACGGTGGTGAACAATTCCACCGGAGTGGTCACCGTGCAGTCCAGCGGAGCCAACAACGTGTTGGTGATGGGGCCACAGTCGACGGCCACGTTTACCTGCATTCTGACCAGTGGCACGACCGCAGCTTCATGGTCGGTGACGACTTTATATGCCAACGTCCCGCAGAACTCCCAGTCGGCGGCCTACACCACGGTTTTGTCTGATGCCGGCAAGCACATCCTGCACCCAACCGCAGACAACAATGCGCGCACGTTCACCATCGATAGCAATGCAACGGTGCCTTATCCCATTGGGACGGCCATCACATTTGTGAACCAGATCAATACCGTGACTATCGCGATCACGTCTGACACGTTGGTGCTTGCTGGCACAGGGAGCACAGGAAGCCGGACGCTTGCAGCCAATGGCATTGCGACCGCAATTAAGATCGCATCCACAACGTGGATTATTAACGGGACCAATCTGACATGACAGTTTCGGCAGTCGTTCAGCAGGTTCTTGCAAGCATGGGCATCAGTCCCTCCAGCGAAACGTGGAGCCCAACCAACAAAGCCTCTGGCGTGACGCTCTCCAATGGCAACTTGACTGCCACTGGCCCAGCATCGTTCGGCGGCTATGCCGTCAGTAGCATCAACGCGAACTTCTACTGCGAAGCCGTGTTTACGAATTTTGGCAGTATCCCGCGTTTTGGTGTCTGCTCCTCGTCTTGGTCATTCACGACGCAAGAACTCGGGGATAGCAACAGCATCAGCTATAATCCCTCGTCTGGGCAAGTGAGATATGCTGGCGGCGGCATCGCAACCATCATGACGGCCACGACATCCGATCGCATTTGCATGGCGTGGGAGGCCTCGACTCATAAGGTCTGGTGGCGCGTCAACAACGGCAACTGGAACAACTCCGGCAGCGACAATCCGGCAACAAGCACAGGCGGTTATTCAAACTTCAACCCTGGCGCTGCGGTGTTTCCTGCTTACGAGGTGTTCGGCAGCACGGCTTCTGTCACTGCTTATTTTTCTCAGTCAAGCTGGCTTTATACCGCTCCTAGCGGTTTCACGCAGATCCCATAAGGGAGCGTCTCTATGAATTACACCGACATCATTACAGAGTGGTCCGTTCTGACGAACATTCCGCTGACCGACGCGGATTTTCAGACCAACGTGCCGACCGTGATCGCCTACGTCGAGGGGCGGCTTACGCGCGAACTTGATCTGATGGCCGCGAACGTGCGGGACGCCACCAGCAGCACGGTCTCTGGCTCTCGCAATTTCAACCTGCCCACCACCTACGGCACGTTCTTGATCATCGATGGCATCAACATCATCACGCCCGCCGCGACAGCGCCAGACAGCGGTACGCGCAACGCGCTGACGTACGTGTCACGGGATGTTCTTGACTACACCTACGGCAGCAGCACCAGCAGCGGCGTCCCGACGCAGTTCGCATATTTGACCCAAGATACGCAGTCGTCGCCCGCGCAGACCCAGGTCATTTTCGGCCCGTGGCCAGATGCGGCCTACCGCGTCGAGGTGATTGGTAAGATCCAACCGCAGGCGTTGTCGTCAACAAACCCCAACACGTGGCTCAGCGATAATCTGGCGGAGCTGTATATCTACGCCGGCATGATTCAATGGGCTGGCTACATGCGGAACTACTCGCAGATTTCTGACGATCCACAACAGCCTGGAAGTTGGGAAAGCCAGTATCAAAAACTGCTTGCGTCGGCGTCGGTGTATCAGGCACGCGCGCGGTTTGGTGGAGCATCTTGGACACCAAAACAGGTTGAGCCCAACGCCATCCCGCAGCGCGGGTGATTTATGTTGCTGTGAGCCTTGTGAATAGTTATCCACTGAACGTGTAGCGCGTATCCTTCAGACCAAGGAGTGCGTGTCACGCCGTTTACTACAAACCGCCTTCTTTCCGTCCAGACCACCGGGAGCAATTCGGGTTTCTGGGGGGCTGGGACAGCCAACTCCCTCAACGAAGGCGTCATGGAAATTCTTGACGCGAACCTGGGCGGCATCACCGCGCTGTCGTTGGCGTCGTCGTCGCCTATCGCTCTGACCCAGACCCAGTGCAACAACGGCCTTCTTCGCATGACCGGCGTGCTGTTGGCCAGTATTGTAATTGGTCCCGACACGGGCGTGACGATGAGCGGGTTCTTTTTTTTCGAGAACCTTACCACGGGCTCATTTACGGTGACGTTCACAAACACGGCCGGCTCTGTAGTGTTGCCGCAAGGGCGGCGCGGCGTCCTTTGGATTGACACGACCTACGGGCCTCGTGTGTTGTCTAGCGTCGGGTCTTCACAAACTGACATCCTTCCCGCGGGCACCGTGACACCGTTCTACAATACAGCGGTTCCTACAGGTTGGACCGCCGTTGCAATCAACGACTACAACCTCAAGATCGTCAGCAGCGGCAGCGGCGGCGTGACGTCAGGGTCTGTTGATTATTCGACGCTATTCGGCCGCACCACGGTTGATGGAACTGCGCTTACTACAGCGCAACTACCGGCGCACACGCACCCGATCCCCGGGCCCGGCGCGGTTGCCTCAGGAACTGGCACCAATCAAGGCATTACGGTAAGCACGGGGTCGGCCGGAACATCAGGCTCAACCGGCAGTGGCGACACGCATACGCACAACATTGACATGCGTGTGAAGACGGTGGCCCTGACGCTGGGGACGCGCAACTGATGAAGCCCGCCCACGCCTCTGACGGAACCTTTTGCCCGCTCTGGCGCAAACAACGCCACAAGGTGTGTCACACATGCGCGTGGTACATTCAGGTGCAGGGTAAAAATCCGCAGACCGGCCAGGATGTCAACGAGTGGAACTGCTCAATCGCCTTTATGCCAATACTGCAAATTGAGACGACCAAATCGTCGCGCGAGACGACGTCGGAAACGCACGAGTTGCGCAATGAAGTTCAAAAATCCAACGACGCCGGCATGGCGAATGCTCTCATGGGGATTAATCAGCAGATTCGTGCAATCGCCGCAAAGCCTGACCCAAACGCAATGTTGGCATCGCACGCGGCTCCTTCGAAGCTTTTGGAGAACTGACCATGGCGTGGGGGTCGGTCCTTCTAAAGCCGGGCGTACAAACCGAGCTTACGCCGACTCTAAATCAGTCGGGCTACTCGGAATCGCAACTCATTAGGTTCAAGAACGCTTTGGCGCAGAAACTTGGCGGCTGGGTCAAGTTCTACGCGTTTGCGGTCGGTGGCGTCCCACGTGCGATGCACGCATGGCAAGACTTCAATGAGATTGGGCGGCTGGCTGTCGGCACGACGACCACGCTTGGCGTAATCACGGCTGGGCAGCTCCAAGACATCTCCCCGCAAACATACACGAGCAACTTCCAGCCCGTGTTTTCTACGACCTCCGGGTCTGCGCTGGTCACGATCACGGATGCCAACGTCACAAACCCAACTACGGATGACTCGGTAGAGTTCAAAACACCCGTCTCAATCGGCGGCCTTATCTTATCCGGGGTCTACCCAATCGATTTGGTGCTCGGCACGCATCAATACCGGATTGTTGCCGGTTCGGCGGCGACCAGCACGCAGGCCAACGCCTCAATCTCCGGCATTACGCAGGCCAATCCTGCTGTGGTTACCACAGGCACGCACGGGTTTTCCAACGGGCAGTTGATCTATATCTACGGCGTCGGCGGCATGACGCAGGTCAATGGATCGCTGTTTACGGCAGCCGGTGTCACGGGGACCACGTTCCAGCTCTCCGGCATCAATTCGAGTGCCTATACGGCCTACACGACCGGCGGCACCGCGAGCCCCGCGGCAGTGCCGCAGTTCACGACCACGTCTGGCAGTCCGGTCGTGACCGTCACGCTGGAAGCTCACGGCCTTGCAGCCGGCGACCGCATCAATCTACCGATCTCCACCACCGTGGGCGGCGTGACCATTATTGGAACGTACACGGCCACCACCATCAGCAGCGTGAACGCTTTCACAATTTCTGTGGATACGTTGGCGACGTCCACGGCGACGGCCATGATGAACTCTGGTCAAGTGCAGCTGCTCTATTACATCGCGCTCGGGCCGCAGCCGGCATCAACTGGGTACGGCATCGGCGGGTATGGTGACGGCGGCTACGGCACGGGATCGACGGGGACGGCGCAGACTGGGACGCCCATCACGGCAACCGACTACACCCTCGACAATTGGGGCGCGACGCTTTTGGCGTGTCCACGTGGCGGCGGTATCTACGAATGGACCCCAGACACGGGCTACCAGAACGCGAAGCTAATCGCGGGCGCTCCATTGAACAATGGTGGCATTTTGATCGCGATGCCAGCGCAGATTTTGATTGCGTGGGGCACATCTACATTGCAGGCCATTGGCGTAGACGCCGACCCGCTGTCCTATTCGTGGTCCGACCAGTTAGATTATTCGTACTGGACCCCCGGCGCCATTAACCCGGCCACCAACCTAATCTCGCAGGCTGGATCGAACCGGATACCAACCGGCTCCAAAATCGTTGCGGGGCTCACCGTCGCGCAGCAGGTTCTGCTCTGGACAGACCTTGACCTGTGGGCGGTGTCCTACATTGGGCAGCCCGAGACGGGCCTTATCTTCGGCCAGAACAAGATCGGCGGCTCCTGCGGAGCCGTCAGCGCTCACGCAGTCGGCCAGCTCGGCAGCCAGACCCTTTGGATGGGGCGGTCAAACTTCTTCCGCCTTGGCGGCAGCGGCGTCGAGCCGATCCCGTGCACGGTATGGGACGCAGTCTTTCAGAACATCAACGAAGACTATCTCGACAACGTCCGTGCCTGCCCAAACACACCCTTCAACGAGATGTGGTGGGAGTACCCATCGTCCGACAGCGCGGGCGAAAACGACAGCTACGTCAAGTTCAATCTTGTCGAGAACACGTGGGATTATGGCTTGTTGGCGCGGTCTGCTGCGATTGACCAATCCGTTCTTGGCATGCCTATCATGGCGACGCCGCAGGGGATCATCTACCAGCACGAGATGGGCGAGAACGCCGACGGCCAGCCGCTGATGTGGTCGTTCACGTCCGGCTATTTTCAGATCGGCGAGGGCGAGGACTTCCAATTCGTCGACCTGCTAATCCCGGACTTCAAATACGGGTTCTTTAACGGCGACACGTCGGCCATCGTCCAGTTCGAGATTTTAGCGACCAACTACCCCGGCGAGGCGCCGCGCGTCTACGGGCCATATCAGTTCACATCAACTAGCACGCAGCAGAACGTGCGCATTCGCGCACGGCAGATGGCGATCAAGGTCTACGGCACCGATCTGAATTCTTTTGTGCGCTTCGCGCGATGCCGTTGGCGGTTTGCGCCTGACGGCCGGAGGTAAGCATGGACGGCAACAACGAGATCAACGCACGCCTGACGACGATCGCTAACAATCTGCAGTTCTCCAATCAGCTCATGGCGAAGCTGGTTGGGATTATGTCAACGCTCTTTCCGAGATCAACCGGCACGTTCACGATGGCAGCGGCCTCCAGCAAAGTCATTACCGACGCCAACGTGACGACGTCGAGCTTCATTCCGCCTCCGACGCCCACCAACGCTGCCGCGGCCACCTTGATGGCAGGCGCGACGTCGCTGTACGTCACCGCAGGCGCCGGCTCGTTCACGGTGACGACGGCCAACGGTGCCGCCGCTGCCGGCACGGAGACGTTCTCGTACGGCGTCTTTAACGCGCTCTGAGCCACGTTGCTTTCTGAATTTCCTGCTGCCCCGACGAATTGCGTGACGAACTCCTGAATTTCAGGTAGCCGTTTCCACAGGATCTTTTGTGCTGCGTCCGTGGATTTTTACCCATGCTGGGGACGGCGCAATGGCTCTTAAAGACGACCTCCTAAAGCTTGTCTCGCGCTACACGGGTGGCCGCGTCGGTTATGACGGCGGCGGCACGGTGTCGACGGCCGACATCCTCGACGGGATGAGCGCCTCGGACATCACGCGGGACATTCGTCGCGACACCGATGGCCAGATCGCCGACATGCAACGGCGCCGCGGCGAGGGGATGCCCCTGACGCCCATGGATCGCGAGATCCTGCGTCTGCGTCTGGCAGACGAGGTGCGACGCGTGACCGACGGCACCACAGGCTCGCGCCTTATGCAGACGCTGGCTCCCCCGATCCCTGGCTACAACTACCCCACCTATGAGCAAGCGCGCCCTGGTATTGAGGCCAAAATGCGTGGCGACCAAGAGCGACGAGCGGGGATGTCTGAGGGCGAACGCGCTCTCGATCTTGCCAAAGAATATGGGATGGAGGCCGCCCCGTATGCGGCACCATACCTTGGTGCGAAGGCGGCCCCGTACGTGGCGGCAGCGGCGCGCGCCGTACCGCGGAGCGTTTACGCCGGCATTCCGATTGCTGGCATGTTTGCGCCGTCAGAGGCTGGCGACAAGGAGGGCGGAGACCCGCGCCTGAAAGAGATCGAGCAAATTCGAGCGCAAATTGCGGCGGACAAAAAGAAGCTCGAAGACATGGGCAAGACGAACTTTATCTCGACCGTGGCGCGCGAGAACGCAGCCAAACCGTTCCTGCAATCGCTTGATTCGGCGCAGCGGCGTATTGAAACTCTGCAGAACGAAATGCGCGATGATGCGAAAGCCGCGCGCTCAACTGCTGAAGCCGACATGCGCATGGTCCGCGGGCAGGCGGCCGATAAGCGCGATGCCGTGCTGCGCGACTCGCCGAAATCGTTTGCGCAAGAGTTTCCTACCACGTCGGCTATTATGCCTTGGATGCCTGTTATTGCAGGCGGTATCACAGGTGGCCTTCTTGGAGGCGCCCGCGCGGTGAGCAATCGCGGCGCGCTTTCAGCGTGGGACAGCGCGATCGGCAAGGCCGCCAACACACAGCGTGCACCCGCAACGCGTGAGGTTGAAGCCAAGATTGCAGAAAAGATTGCTGCTGATTGGCCGGTTAAGAAGGGCATCGACTACGTTGGCGGCAAGGCCGTCGAGTATTCTGGTCCGGCTGCGGTTGGCGCGGTCGAGGGCGCAATCATCCCCAACCTGCCGCACGCTTACAACGCAATTCGTCTTCAGGAAGAAAACCCCGAGCGACGCGCGTTGCAGACGTACTACCGCAATCTTGCAGATAACGACCCAGAGCGTGCGCGCACCAAAGCGCTGCTCGACGACGAGAACGCCCTGCCAAAAGGTGACCCGGCTTACAAATCATCGATTGATTATTTCAAGAACTGGCAGACCGAGATGCTGCCACGCTCGGCAGCTGGCGCCTTTGAAGGCGCAGGCGCAACAATGCCGGGTTCGACCATGGGAACAGCGTTTAGCCCGTGGAACCGGACCCTTGCAATTCGGCATGCGCAGACGTCCGCGCTGCCCAAGTCACCCGGATCTGGCTCGTCGCCTCCCACGCCGCCCACGCCACTGACGCCACCGCAAGGAGGGGGAGGAGCACTGCCACCACCCATGCCGCCGCAAGCGGCCCTGCCACCTCCGCTGCCGCAACTGGCAACGCCAGTGCCGAAAGCAACACCAGACCCTGCAACTTCAGTTTCCGCGACACCGACATCAAAAGCTCCTGCTTTGCCCGATGGCCACAGCTGGGTTGATTCCGGCCGTGGCTCTAAGGTCAAGGGGCCGGATGGCCGCTGGACCGAGATGGGGGTTGTAGCGCAAGAGCCTGCCACAAAAAAGTTACCGAAAGGTAAACCGACGAAGACCAATGAGCCGGACGACGACGTCGCGGGCTTCGTGGCTGGTAAGCCTGTGCCGAAGAAGGCGGATCCGGAATTGAACGAGGAAATGTTCCGCGGTCGGGCCCGTGGCGGCGAGGTATTGGATATGGCGCGGCGCTATGCCAACGGCGGCGGCGTCCTGCCGCCTGGGCTTGTGGCGGGGCCGACGCCGGGCCGCGCCGACGCGCTCGACGTAGCGGTTCCGAATGGCGCGTACATCATTCCGGCCGATTGCGTGTCAGGAATTCAAGGCGCCGATAACAATACGGAAGCCGGCGCAGAGATCTGGCAGCAGATTCTGCCAAAGCCCACACAGAACTACGCGGCTGGCGGGCCCGTCGATATCAAAATCAGCCACGGCGAAATCGTGGTGGGGCCGGACCAAGTCACCGCGATCGGCGGCGGCGACATCCAGCAAGGTCACCGCATCCTTGATCAGATGATCATGAAAATCCGCGAGGAGAACATCAATCACCTCGCGTCATTGCCGCCGCCGGCTAAGAGCTAAGGACGCCCATGGAACTCTCCGACGTACGTCCAGCGCGGCCCGAAGACGAGGAGGCTCTCGTCGGCCTGTGCCGTCTACACCACGCGGAGACGGCTCTGCCGGATTTCCCGTTCTCGGAGGAGTGTGTGCGGCAGATGTTGCAGCGGGCGCTGATCAAGCAGCGCAACGACGACGTTGAGGCGGCATTCTGTGGCGTGATCGGCACGCCGGACGATTTGCAGGCGTCAATTTATTTGACCCACTCTAGGCTGTGGTATTCTTCGAAGCCGGTCCTGAAGGAAGTCTTTGCGATCGTGGCGCCGGCCTACCGCAAGACGACGCACGCGCGCTCGTTGGCGGCATGGTCGAAGATTGCTGCCGCCTGCGCCGAGCAGGTTTTGATTGCTGAAGTGACGGCCCAGCGTATCGAGGCCAAGGAACGGTTCTACGCGCGCAGCTACGGCGCGGAGCGTTTCGGTGCGTTCTACGCGTTTGACCCGACACCTGGAGCCTAACGATGGGCGGATTTGGCGATCTCTTCAAAGGTATCTTCGGGAGCACCCAGGATACTCAGACCCAGCAATCTGGCACGTCGAATACGACCACGCAGAATAATGCGGTCAATGATCCGCGGCTGCAGGCGCTGTTCAACCAGATGTTTGGCGGCATCTACAGCGGCGGCACTGGAGTGAACGCGTGGCAAACGAACGCTGCGGATCAGCTGCAGGGCGCTGGTCAGTTCGCAATGCCTGCGTTCAACGCGGCGGGTAATGTCGCGCAGAACGGCATTACGACCGCAGACATCATGAAATACCAGTCGCCGTACACGCAGCAGGTCGTGGACGCGACGCAGAGACAATTTGATGTCAACAATGCGCGCTCGCTGGCAGGGCAGCAGGCGTCTGCCGCAAAGGTGGGCGCACTGACTGGAACGCAGCGCGGTGTCGGCCGGAGCATCATGGAGGGCAACTTGACGGCGCAACAGGCGCCCATCATCGCCGGTCAGTACCAGCAAGGGTATCAGAACGCCGTCGATACGGCGGCCAAGAGCGCGGGCCTGCAGACACAGGCGGCGGGCACCACGGGCAGCATTCTTGGTGCCTACACGGGCGCAGGTAACGCTGCGTACGGCGCGGGGCAGGGCATTTCTGACACGACCCGCAATTACGCCATGCTGCCGTATCAGCAGCAGGCAACTTTCTTGCCGTCGTTCCAAAACGCCTACGGCACAAGCAGCAACACGAATTCGACGGGCACAACAAACAGCTCGACGACCAAGACAGATAGTCCGTTCGACGTCGGGATGGATCTACTTGGCGGCGCTATGTCGTTTGGTCTTTTTTCGGACGAACGCGTCAAACACGACATCAAGCCGGTCGGGAAAACGTTCGACGGTATGCCAATCTACACCTTTAAGTACAATGGCGACGAATCTGGTCGCACGCATATGGGTCTCATGGCCCAGGATGTGGAACAGGAGAAACCGGGCGCTGTTGGAAGTTTCCAAGGCGTCAAGACGGTTGACTACGACAAGGCGACGCGCGCCTCCGGCGGATCTGTATCTGGGTCCAAGCACAAGGAGTTCCACGAAAAGGTAACGGACGCTTTCAAGGCCATTAGCGAGATGAAGCGCTCCATGGGAGGCGGCGTGATGCCCCGCGCTGACGGAGGCTTCGTGCCGGAGATCGGCAACGATCCAGGCGTCAACTACGACAGCAGCTGGACGCCTGTAGTGAACAGGGCACCGCAAACGTCTGGTTTCCAAGATTGGTTGAAAGGCCGAAGCGACGCGCGTGCTCAGAATAAAGGCCAGGGCAGCGACATGAGTGGCGCCATCGCCAGCAATGAGAAGATGATGTCGTCGTTTATGTCGAGCATGACGCCGAGGGCAGACGGTGGCTACATTCCGCAGGGTCACCGCGACGGCAACCCGGTCTGGAGCAATGAGGGATTTGTCGATTTTGGCACAGACGACGGCCCTATGCCGTCTTACGCGGGCATGCGGAATGTCGAACGCAGCCCTGTGATTGGCCATCCGTATAAGGCGCCTGCGGAGGAGCCTGCTCCGGAGAGCGGTGGTTTTTTTTCTGGCCTAAGTTCTTTCCTCCCGTCCGTTAAGCGCGAGGGCGTCATCACGGGCGATCGGATCACGCCTGACCAAAGCATTGGCGCTGTCATCAGCGGCATGGGTCGTGGTCGTTACCGCGACAGCGTGCTGGCGTTGTCGAACAACCGCTTCAAGGAACTGGAGGCCGAGCGCGAGGCGGGGCGTCTGTTGGGCAACTATCAAGGCAAGCCGACCATGGACGCGCAGCGGTTGGGGCTCGAACGCAGCATTGCCTTGGGCGAAATTGACGGCAATCCGACGTTGGCAAGGCAGCGTTTTGGCCATGAGCGCGATACAGCTATTGGCGTGGCTCGCGACGAGAACGGTCGCGTTTATGACACCGTAGAAGGGCGCCGTCAGGCAGAAGCCGAGCGCACGGCGCGCATGCCGGTCTACAAAGACAACACCGGAAACTACGACGCCTTCGGACGGCCAATTCCGGGTTGGGTTAACCCGAGCAATGCGCCGCCCGAAGCGGCGGGCCCGTCGACTGGCTACCGTACGCCGTTGTCGCCACCGTCGCCTTTGCCCAACGCAGCAGCAACGCCGCCGACAGGGCCATCGTCTGCTGCCGTGCCGTCTGGCACGCCGGGCTCGTCTGAGCAGAACCCCGTATATGTGCCCAACATCGCGGCCGAGACGGACCTTATCAAAACGTCGCCGGGCACGTATTATCGTACGTGGGACAACAAGGTGAAGCGGACACCTGACGATCCGAGCGACCCGTCTAGGTCAACGTCGCCGTCGCCACAACAGCGGGTTGCGCAGGGACCAGCTACGCCCTCCGCACCGGGCGGAAACCCATTTGACTACGACAACGACCCTGGTGTTGCGCCGGGCGCGGCACCGCGGCAACCTCCCGCCGCACAGCCGCAGCCAACGGCTACGTTTGGGACGCCCACACCTACTCCTGGCGTCACGCCCGTGGGTACAGCGACGTCGAACATGGACACGACCGCAACAGGTGCTTCGGCGCTCAATCAACTTCCGCCGATCATGCAGACCAAGGTGTTGCAGGCTTTGGATGGCCGCATTGCACCACCAACCGGGCTTGCTCTTAAAGATCCGCAGCAACAGTTCATTTTGACTGCGGCGCAAATGGTCGACCCATCGTTCGACATGAACAAATGGGCTCTTCGCCACAAAATGCACCAAGACTATTCGCCGGGCGGAAAGATCGGCAACAACCTCGCGTCGGCGTCAATGTCGGTGAACCATCTCTACGATCTGATGAAAGCTGCGGAGAAGCTCGACAACAGTAATTTGCCTCTCAGCACGTTGACGCGCAGCTGGATCACGAACCCGATCGCGCGCAATGTCTCTACTGACTACGCGACGCGCGTCGCCGATTTCGACATCAAAAAGAAGCTCGCGATGGAGGAATTGGGTAAGTTCTTGCGCGGCTCTGGCGCTGGTAATCTTACACAGCATGAAGAACTGATGAGCACGATGAATGCCGCGAAGACTGATGCGGAATTGAAAACAACTGTGAAAGCTGCAATCAACCTGATTGCCGGCAAGATGGAGCCGTATGCGGCAGCTTACAATCAGGTGTTCAACACGCAGCGCTCGACCGCAGAGTTCCTTTCGCCCGAAGCCAAGAAGCACTGGGAAGCGATTGCAGGCGACAAGCGCGAATTGCAATTGAAGAAAGACATCGGTCAAATGAGCATTGAAGAGCTGAAGGGCCTTCCGCGCGACCAGATGTCTCCCGAGCAACTGCGCAGCGCCAGTCAACGCCTGCAAGATCTCTCTAGGGGGCCTAGACCGTAATGGCCGACGAACCGCAAGATCCGTTTGCCGCTGAACTCGCGCGTCGCGATGCGCAAGATCCGTTTGCAGCAGAGTTGCGGGCGCGCGAGCGCGAAAACATGTCAGGTGCTGACGTTGCCAAGGACGTCGCGCTACAGACAGCGACCGGCCTCAACAAGGGTATCGCTGAGTTCGTGTCCGCTCCATACCGAGTTCTCGATTGGGCTGGCGAGAAGGTAACGGGCGGCGACTTTCTTCCTAACGTGGAAGACATGTCGATGTGGAAGCCGTACATGAAGCCTCCTGAGGCGGCATCCAAGGCCGGAGAGTACGTTCGCTCTGCGGGTGAAGTGACGGGCGGCAGCCTCATTCCGATTGTCGCCATGCTCAACCGTGCGCGACAGGTCGGTCAGGCTGCCCTTACAAGCCAGCCGGCGCAAACTGCATGGCAAGGGATCAAAGACACCTTCACGCGGCCATACGCGACGGCTCCTGGCGCAGCCGTGACCACGGACGTGGTGGCCGGTACGGCGGCGGGCTTCGGTCAGAAGGCGGCAGAAGACGCCGGCTTTGGGCCTGCGGGCCAAACGATCGCGGGCCTCGGCGCCGCAGCGCTGCCGTTTGCAGCAAAGTCTCTTTACGATGTTCCCGCTGGATATATCCGTGAAGCCCGCGCAAACGCCACGCCCCACGCTAAGGTGGCGCAACACATCACGCAAGACGGCACAACGCTTGACGACTTTGCACTGCAGACGGGGGTAGGTAGCACGGCCGGTGCACCTCGCCAGATTGACCGTCAGAACTTGATGCGTGTGATTGATACGCTTGGCGAGGAGATGATTGCGAACCGCGGCGACGAAGCAGCAGCAATTGCGGCAACGATCACGCGCGCGGCTCAAGACACAGGGTTGGCGCCCTCGACAATTGCAGATTGGGTACGGCGCATGACGGCCGCCCAATACGATAACCCTCTTATGCTGGGCGAGTATCCCTCTGTAATGGCGTCGAACACTGCAACCCGACAAAGGTCGACACGCAACATTCTAGACGAGATGGCTCGTGCAGAGGAGCAGCGCTCACCGCAAGAAGCCGCCGACATTCGTCGCGCTGCAGACCCGGGCCGCATCGAGGACAACAGCACGCACTGGCTTCTCGATACTATTGCCAATTCAGGAGGCGGAGAGGGCTCAACGACAATCCGGCGCGCCATTGAAGATCGCCTCGACGGACTCAACGGTATGGTCCGACACCGCGTTCAAGATTGGGCGCCGGGAACCACGCAAGACGCTGAGACGGCCCTTGAGACTATGCGTCGCTTGGCAAGCGCAGACTATCGCAACATCTACAACAACCCGAATGGGACGCCCGTCAATTACAGCATGCTGCACGGCATGTTGCCGCGGGTCGTTGACCGCGCAATCAACCGCATGGGAGGCTACAACGCTGAGCAGGCGGATGCGCTGCGTCAGGCCGTCAACCAGATTTACGCCACGCGGCCGGCAGGCGTCGCGGCTCGCCAAGCGCTTCCAGGCACCGAAGACCAGCTTGCGCAGTTGCGGATGCAGATTCGTGAGGCGCGTAGGCAACGCGCGCCACGCGATCAGATCGATAATATGTCGCGTCAAGCCGACCAGCTTGGCGAGCAACTCCGGCTGGAGCGTCGCGACGCAACGCCGCCGACGCAGCAACACTTGCTGTTAACCTTGGAGCAGTTGCAGAATTCGCGTTCGGCTATCCGCGGGATGCTGGACGGCTATCGTGCTGACCCAAGCAAGCGCCATCTTTTGCCCGTCGTAGAGCCGCTTTATCGAGATCTGACGCGGCTGATGCAGCGCGCAAGTCCAGAATGGGCCCGGGCGAACCGTAGTTGGGCCGACATGGAATTGGGTCGCGTGGCTCGCGAGCTTGGTCAAAATCTTTCTGACAAGGCCAGTCCTGCATTCCGGCAGCAAATCGCGGAGTTCAGGGCGTTGAACCCAATCGCGCAGGATTTTGTGCGCATGGAGTTTGCGCAGCAGTTTGACGATGCGGTGCGCAATGAGGGCCGCGGTGACAATCTTGCTAAATTCTTCAAGACGCCGCACATCCGCGATGTCGTGCGAGAAGTGTTTGGCGACGAGGCCGCCGTCGACATGATGCGCATGACGCGCGACCTCAACGTCGCCGCGAAAAGCAAGAACATGATGCACGGGTCGCCAACGGCGCCGCGGCAGGAGCGAGCCAAGCGACTAAATTCCGACATCGAAATGCTTGCCGAGACGGAAATACCGAGCAGCGTCGGAGCACTTTTGGACAAGGTGAAGAAATACGCTGTCCAGAAGTTTGTCGCCAAGCGCGATGCTGACATGGCCAACATTTTGACCACCCCCATGCGCGACGTTCCGCAGATCGCTGAACACATTGAGCGCATGCGTCAGGCTCAGAACCTAGCAGCGCGCTACGCCCCCAACGTCCGGCTCATGGACGCACTTCGCAACGGTCGTGGTAACGCTATCCGGATGACCCCGGGCATGGCCACGAACGCGACTGACGGCCAAGACTGAGACCACCACAGACGGTTGTATAGGGCGCCATTTGGCGCCCTTTTTGCATTTTGCGTGTGCAACTTGGGTGGTTTTGGCCCCAAGCGGCCCATCGACCGCCGGTCAGGGGTTAGCGTAGCCAGCGCCGGGGCGGATCAGCCCGTACGAAGGGCGCGCCAGGGGTTGGGGCTACATGGGTAGCTGCAAGCTCAAAACGGGCCTTGCGACCCAAAAAATCAGGCCGCGCGCAAAAGCACGGTTGTAGGGCGAACGTCTTCGGCCTTTCCGATGTACCTGTTGCGGGCCACGCGGGCCGCTCCGTGGGAGATCCCAAGCCCCCGAGCGATGGCTTTGTCGTCTCCGTAACGACGCCAGATCGCCTTCAGGCGGGCCACACGGCTCTCGTCCCAAGAGCGCCAGCCCTTCTCGCTGTACTTTGGGATCGGCGTCTTGGGATCGCCCGCCGCGCGGTCGCCGGCCGCGCGCCAGATCTCGCCGATCAGCTTCATCACCTTGCCGTGGTCGGCGGGGCTCAACTGCGGCAGCAGTTGCAGGTAGGCGTCAGAGGCAACGTAGCGGTTCGCACTTTGAAAATCTCCGGCGCGCTGATGACGCCGCAACTCCGCAGCGATTTTCTCAAAAGCCTTCGCAGCCGATTTTTTCATAGCGCAAATCCCCCCGATCAGTTACGCACAAAAATATATCGCATGTGCAGGCGTCCTCGAAGCGAAAAAGGAAACCGCATGTGGGATAAATTTGATGGTGCGCCGTACACGCGCGAGCAGTTCAAGGCGATGGTGGACAAAATCCCCGCCGCCAAATTGAAGTGGTGCAAGTTCTTAACTCTCCACCATACCGCCGCGCCGTCGCTCAAGCATTGGCTTGGGCCCGTGAAGCCGCAGCAGCGGATCATCAATATCCAGAATTACTACGAGCACACGTGCGGCTGGAGCGCAGGCCCGCATAGCTTTATCCCGCCCAGCGCCGACGTCTGCCATTGGGGGTTTACGCCTTTCACAACCCCGGGCGTCCATGCCAGTTGCTTCAATCGGGTATCGATCGGTCTGGAAATGATCGGCGACTACCACAACGAGGAGTTCCATTCCGGCCCCGGCGCACTCGTGCGCGACAATACGATCTACGTGCTGGCCGTCTTGCACTTGAAGATGGGTCTGCGCCCGGATGGCTTCGTTCTGGGTCAGAGCGGACTGCACTTCCACACGGATTGTAAACGCGACGGCAAGGTATGCCCGGGCTCAAAGGTCACCAAAGAGTTCATGGTGAAGGCCGTCTTGGAGAAGATGGAGGAACTGCGCACGCCAGCACCCGAGATCGTCCAATTGCCCGTGGCTCCTATTCCTGCGGTTGTGGATACGGCAGAATTGCCGCCGACGCCGCCGACACGCAATGAGCCCGTGTCTCTGGTTTCGAAGATCGGGACCACCACCGCGTCGGCTGCCGCTATCAACGCGCTTGCTGAACAAGGTTCTCGCCTTGCCGAGTTCGTGCGCAAGGTAAAGCAATGGTTCTGGAAGGCGTTCTTCGGCACGTCTGCGGTTGCGGTCTCGACGACGGTGGCCGACCCCACGAAAGGAAACTCCGCTACGATCGCCGACTGGATCGCGGCGCACCCGGTCGCCTTCGGCTGCATTGTCGGGGGCGGCCTCGGGCTGCTTGTTGGCAGCCTGCTGATTTGGATCTTTGCCAAACGTGTCGAGAAGTGGCTGCTCACGGCTTACAAAGACGGCCGCTACGCGCCGCGGGAGGTCTGATGAGCGAAGCCTCCTTGAATTCGTCTTGCCGCATCGTTCCGAGCAACTATGGCTTCCTGCAGAGTCTTAAACCTGCCGATATAGTGGCGCGTCCCAAACATATAAATTTCAACCTTGTATCCGTTGCAATAATACGTGATGCCACGATGCCCACTCGTTGTGTTCGGCGCAGACCGCTTGTTTGCAGCGTTCTGCGAACGTGTCGCGGCGCGCAAATTCGCGATGGCGTTGTTTTCAGGGTTGCCGTCGATATGGTCAATTTCCCGCTCCGGCCATTTTTTGTGTACGTAAAACCAAGCAAGCCGATGGGCAAAATATTTCACGTAGTCGATGGTGATGTACCATCGTGCATAAGTGCAGTTCTTGTATCTGATAACGTGTCTCGTACCTGCTCTGCATCCAGACCGAGCAGGTCCACCCCTATCCACCTTCCAAACGAAGATGCCAGAGATGGGGTTGTAGTGCAAAAGTTCTGTAAGTCGTCGATGGTCAAGCATCACTTATTATCTGCGACGGAACAGCTTGCGTCATCTTTGACAACGAGGTTCTCAACATGATTTTTGCCGGCTTAAACCTAGCAATAGCAGTTCGGTTTGCAGCAATTCTTGCGGCTGTGATTGGTGCATGGGTGATTTCGGACACCATAGGCGACGCCCGAGAGGCCAAAATCCATCGCCGGATTCAAGAAGCAATCGCGAAAACAAACTCAGAGATTGACGCGCAACTTTCTCTCGACGAGAAAATAGCAGTTGTCGCCCAGCGCGCGCGTGAGAAGGCCTTGGCCGATGCGCAGGCGATCCCCGCTGTTGGTCCCGTGTGTCCCGCCAGCCCAGAGCAGGCGGCAGCACTTTCTCGGATTAAGTGAGGCACCATGCGCGCGCTCGTTCTCATCCTCGCCCTGCCGCTCGCTGCCTGCGAGACCACGCAGCCCCCGATCCCGCCGTCTGGGATCAGACCGCCGTCCGCGCGGTTGCTTGAGAAGCCGAAGGAACTACCGTCTGTCGAGACGGGCGACAGCCTCTACACCGCCAACGCCCAATGCCGCGCCGAGTACGGGGCCCTCGCCTCGCAGACCAAGGGCTTGCAAAATTGGGCAGCGACTGTGACGAGGGGCCGCCGATGAAACGTTTTGTCAAACGCCTGCGACGTCCGTCGCGTTGGCCTGAAGAAACGCACATGCTGATCGCAGGCTTGATCACGATCGGCGCAATTTTTGCAGTGCTGTTTTTTACTGCGTGGTATGTGCCGGTGCCGACGCCCGTTGCAATTACGAGGCCGGTCCAATGAGTGACGTTGTTGCTTTAGATCAATATCGAAAACCTCTAACGCAAAGCAGGACGACTAGCACACCCGGCGTCGTGCGCGAGTTCACGCAGGCGCTCAATCTCTGCACAAACTGCGGCTCGTCTTCTCACCGAGCCTCAAAGTGCCCCCTTCGTTCTGCACCAGAATAACCACGCGAGAGACGACGATGGCCGATAATGGACGAGCAAGATTGGGCGAGGTCGAGGGTTACTTTAGCCGATTGGCACCTGGGCCGGCTGGACGCGAGATCCGAACAGTCGCTGGTGGATCACGCGCATCAGAACCGCGAGTTGATGCATCTCCGTTTGACTACCGAAGCTCTCCAGCGCAGCCAGCAGGCTCTTATTTCGGCCTTGGAGAATTCTATGGGCGCCCGCAGGAACCCTGGGGAGGCGACAGCGTTGGGCTCACAGCCACCGAACCCGAAAACCGACGATACACCGAGCTTCTTGATGGGCCTCCTGCAGCACTTCGCTCCGAAGGCCCTTACGTGGGCTCTTGGTCGGATATTTTCGCTGACCTTAGCGTACCTGCTCCCGCTCCTACTTCTGATTTGGGCGGGAACGACCAAGTGGATTGGATTTCTTCTCTCTTGGTTGGGGCAGTTGCTGCCGTAGCGTTCTGCTGGGGCGTCGCGCAACGCCACAAGGTCGCGACGGCGCTATGGGCAGCCGTCGTCGTCGCATGGGTTGTCCCCATGGTGATCAGGTAGGAAGCCGATCGGATCCGGCAGTTTGTAGATCGGCGCGCCGTCGGCATTGAGCAGGCCGGTGGGCGCCGGATCCGCTTGGTAAACCATGGGATGCGCCAGCGGCGGCATCGACTGGTCCCAGTAGGCCACTGGCGGCTTCCGCGCCATCACCACGTAGCGGCTCATTCAACCGCCTCCAGCCGGCGTTGCTCGACGGCGTAGTCGCCAAGCGGCGTCCCCACCAACATGCCGAGCGCTGCAAGATACGTGTCGATGATCGCCTGCTCCTCTTGGAATTCGGCGCGGCTCTTGCGTCGAATGGCAATCACCTTCCGCATCATCTTGGGTTGCAGCCCTTCGCTTTGGGCCTCCGCGAAAATGTCTTTGATGTCTTCGGCCAGATCGCGCTGCTGCTGTTGCAGGCGTTCCACCCGCTCAATGTAATCACGCAGCTTCTTCTGCGCTGAAACCTGTAATGCGGTCATGGGTGGTCCCTCTTAAACAGGCGACGAATCAAGCGCGGCTTCTTGGTTTCTGGGATCGGCTCCTGCACAGTGACGTTGTATCCCTGCCGCTCCAGTCGATCTATGGCCGCCTGCGTTGCCGGGTCGTCAGCATCTGCAACAGTGCGAGCGGCCCTACACGGTCTTGACTCAACTTGGCACTGGTGCAGTTCTCTGCCGCCAAAATCTGCGGCCTTCTCAGATGCGCGATTGCCGGTTGCGCTTTTCCAGCACTCAAAGACGACGGCCTCGGCGTTTGAGATGTCCATAAAACGGCCGCCGAACCTTGCACGTACAATTTCCGCAAGGGCTGCGGTCGCTTGCTCTTTTGCTTTCTCTTTGTCGTAGGCCTCAATACCAATTGCAGACACGCGAATGTCGATGCAGCGCGGCCCCTGGCTCAGCAAGTCGGCGCGCATCGGGGGTTGGTACTGCTGCGGTGGCATCGCCACGTGGTGATACCGCACGGGCGGCGTCGGGTAATACCCAATGGGCGGCCTGTGGGAGTGGGTATAGACGGGGACGCCCGTGCGCGCAAACCTTGGCTCCCAGTCGCAGTGCCCCGTCAAGACGTTGCACATTTTCGAGTACCCGACGATGCGCCGCGGCGGCCCGTAGTCGTTGCCATGGTCGCCTGCGGCGGCGGGTGCCGCCAACAGCATCGAGGCTGCAACGATGACTTTTTTCATGGTGATCTCCTGCTGGAATGCAGCGATGGTAATGCCGCAAGCGCATTTGGCTACGGTTACGCGCCATTCCACACAGAGTTTTCCCCGATTTCCCGCTCTTGTGGCGGCGGCGGGGGATCGCAGATGATAACGTACCAGTAGCCCCACATCGCAAGATAGGAAAAATCTAGGGGGCGCAGACGCCAAAGCGCGATGCAAATGACCACGCTCAGATAGAGAATGCCGCTTTGAACCGCGCGGTTGAAGCGGTTGGGCCAGTTTTCCTTCAAAATGCGAGCCGACCCTAAAAAACCGCGGATCGCACTCTTCTCATCCATGTTGGCGCCAAAAAACATCACCATCGCGGCTAAGATTGCCATGACGGCCAACAGCGCGCCTATGATCCTTTCTGGAAACGTCACGCCGTTGAACGCATCGGTAATCATGCCAGCCGCGTACGTCATCGCCAAGAACCTTGCGACATCGTACTGACTACGACCCGTGTGTTTTCCGTACTGATTGATTGCGTATTGCCAGCCGCGCAGTTGCGCAGCATCCAACTTTGCCCACATTGCCCTTCTCCTGCCTTAAGAAACTCGGTTCTTCCTCCGCTCCGCGAGCGCGCCCAATACCTGCTTCAAACTCTCTTTGTCCTGCGTAGATGGGGTCTCGCCAAGTTTTCCCAAGGCCCGCTGACGAGAATAGAAGCGTGCCAGAACGCTGAGCGTCCGGACCAAGGCGCCATAGCCGGCCCAGCGCTGCGCCTCGGCGCTCTTGCCCGGCGCAATCATGGCGCCGCTGTCGCCGAACCGCATCGGCGTGCCGTCCGCGCGCGTGACGACGGCGGCAATAAACCACTCGATGTCGCGCATGACCTCGTCGCCCAGTTGCGCGCGGATCAATTCGATTGTGGCGCGCGCGTCGCGCACGTCAGTCCCCATATCGCGAGGTTTTCCACCACGCACTTCGGGCGGCTTGTAGGATGTCGTCACACGCGGGCCAACCTGCGCCAACAGATAATCGCGCAGCACTTGGCGCGCGGCCATCTCTAATTCGGCGGGAAGCTGGGGACGGTGCCGCTCAAACGGCGGCGTGACGCGCCGCGGTTGCGCTGGCGTAGCCTTGGTCGCTTTGCTGGCAGCGACAGAGACGTCGCCGGTCTTCTCGGCGATTAGGTCTTCGATATCGATCTGTTTTGGGATCCGGGCCACGTGGCTCTCCGGAGAAGGGGCGCCCAGCCACCGGGCAGGAACCGGGGCTGGGCGCGTGTCGCACGGATCAAAGGGGCAAATCTTTGAGACCGGCGAAGCTTACTTAAGGGGTGCCGCCGAAGTTGCAACCGGGCCGCCGAAAGAAAGGCTGGCGCGCAGAGTCACTTCGAGGGCCTCGGGCTTCATGACGATACCCGATGTGTTGATGTCGGCGGCGTCGAACTTGGTGATTGCCGCCTGCGCGCCAATCTTCAGGTTCTGCGCCAGAGCGTAGTCGGCGCCTGCACCGTACACCAAGCCTTTGAGCGTCGGCATTGAGGTGGTGGCGAGGCCCGAGAGGCTCGTCTCTTGCTGCTTGTACCCGAGGAGAACGTAGGGCGAGACCTTGCCGGCCGCAAGACCGAGGCGCCCACCGATCGACCACGCGTCACCAAGGCGCGCGGTGGCGGAGCCGCCGGGGGTCGTGAGCTTCGCGTCAACGTGGCTCCAATCGTAGGCGGCCCAGGCACCGATGAACCACGGGCTGTTGGCAAAGAACACGTCCACGCCGCCGTGAATGCCGCCGACGAGGCCCTTGGAGCCGACGCCATCAAGCGCGAGGCCAGGAATGATGGTGGGTGCAGAAAGCTCAGTGGTGGCGACGCTGTAGCCAGCGTGAAGGCCAACGTAGGTGCTGACGGTCTGCGCACGCGCCTTGGTGGTCGTGAAGGCCATCAACAGGCTGACGGCCGCCATCATAGCGATGGTCGTCATGGTCAGTTGGAAGGCGGTGGTGCCCTTGGTGTTTCGAAACATGCTCTCTCTCCGCGTTGGTTTCGTTTACTTGCGCCCAATCCAACGCGGGCAACACTGTGGGATGGTCCTTCGTCCCGAGGCGCACATACCACAATTCGACTTCGTGCCAATACCGCGCACGCTCACTGTCCACGGTCAATCTTTTTTTCGCGCTGGCTCTGTGGCCCAGTTTCGCTTGAGCGAAGAAAAAAGGTGGTCAAGTGCGGCAATCGCGTCGCTGCTGTCGTACCAGTTTGCCTTCGTGGACGAAAGTTCGACGGCGATGGCGGCGCGTTCGGCATTGATGGTCTCGGTCACTTTCTCGACGAGCACCTTAAAATTTGGCGCCTGGGGCCGCACACCAGCCGCCTGAACGGCAAGCGATGCAAGGTGTCGCGGCGTCATCATCATCGGCGTGCGCCCTTTTGGGCCTGCGCCTCGCGCGTCAAAAATTCTTTTAGGGCCTCAACAACAATTGAGGTTTCACTTGGCGGTATGCGCTGCGCCTCTCTGAAGGACTTTAGGCCCTTCAAAATTTCGTTGGGAATTCGATACGTTCTGGGGGTGGCGTCTTTTTTCATGGGCGCACTCAAGCATGATGCATTGTGCTTCGCAAGTCGGCCTGCATGTGCAGTCCCTGTATTTTTTGTATTGCACTCCGGTGCGAATCACATTAACTCTTTCTTTACCAAACGACACCGGGCTGCAGGAGCGCCCGGCATGGATCTAGGTCTCGCGTCCCAGAGTTGTTTGGTTGGCGGCGTTGCGTATTTCCGCTGAAGGCCGAAAGGCAGTTGCGTGTGCGTCCCAATGCATCAAAGGGGCAAACCTATGCAGGCTGAGACCGTCGAACGGATCTACGAGATCCTCTTCCAAGCCACCGTCGCCATCGGCTGCAGTGTTGTAACGATCATCGTGTTGCTGTGTGTGCTCGCTTTTTTGAGCAACGCCGCCGAAGCCATCGCTGACGAGTAACGCCACAATTGTTGCGTATGAGTACAAGCAGTAACTGTTCAGTACGGGAGTTCGTCATGTGGAAGGGTACGCGTCAGCGTTGTGACTGGTTCAATGTTCAGCGTCGGCTTGCTCAGACGCCGCATCTGCGGATGGTCGTGGGCAGCTACCGCGGTCGCCCGGCTCTGATCCGGGGAACTGCTGTCTTGGCGGTCACGCCTGCGGCTGCGTTCGCGGTCATCCGCGATTGCAGCGAGGCAAAGCCAGCCATGGCTGCGTAACGGTTCGTCAGTATCTGTAGCGTAAAACAGTGAGGCCGGTCGGGTATGCAGCCCGCCGGCCTCTTTGTCATCCATCCCACCCTGTCAAAAGAAGGAAGTCAGACATGCACGTTTCTACCATCGTTCGTTCACCCGTGGCAATCGTCGTGGGTGTGTTTTTCTTCGGGGTCACCGGATACGTGATCCTTGAAGACTTCTTCCGCTACGGTAACGCTTTCTCAACGCGTCATCTGATGGCGGCGGCGGTGCTCATCGGCACCATCTTCTTCGGCCACAAGTTCTACGCCGAGTACAAAGAGGGGCGGTGTCTGCCGGCCCTCGGATGTGCGCTGCTGACGCTTCTCGGGCTGTCGTTCGAAGTCCTCTCAAGCGCGGGCCGCAGCGGCGAGGTTATCTCCAATCGTGTGCTGACGGCGTCCGCCGCCAACGCGCCGCGCGAGATTGCTCTTCGCGATGTCTCCGAAACGAAGGACCGCTACGACGCGGCACTCGCAACGGAAGGCAAGCTGTGTGCGTCTCTCGTTGAGACGTGGGTGCCTCACCTCAAGACCTACAAGAAGGTCTACGACGAAAGCCCCTCGTGCAAGGCCGCCCGCATCAACACCATCGTGCGGCGCACGCAATACGACGAAGCTAAGATCGCGGTTTCCAAGTTGCCGCCGACGCAGGCGGCAAACGGCGACATCGCGGCTGCGGCCGACCTTCTGTCGCGTATCCCGTTCATTGGGGGTGACGCGAAGAGCCTGGAGGCAACGTTGACGCTGCTGATCCCGTTCGTGTTGTCGGTGTTCTGCGGCATCTCGACGATCGTGTCGTTTGCAATCGGCCTTGGCCACAAGGCCGTGCCGGCGCCGGTTGAAGGTGGCAAGTTGCTAGCTGCGCCGGATCCAGTTGCTGGATTGATGACCACCGACAAGTGGGCTCTTTCCGTCAACGCACGTCGCGTAAAACTGAGCGACAGTCAAATGCTGCTCAAGGCGTGTCATCAGATCGGGCGACCTGCGTCCAACGAGGAGCTGGCGATTGCCCAAGGCATCACAGCGGGAGAAAACACAAAGCGCCGTCAGGCTTGCGAGGTGCTCGGTCTGTTGAAGGTCGAGAAGAACGGCAAGTTCCTGGCGATCTCTCCGGCCGATCACGTCGAGTTTGATGCGGATGGAAATCCCGTCAATGTGTGAGTAAGCGCACCTCGCCGGTAGCGTCAGACCGGCGAGGTGCTTTCACGCTGCGCGTCTCCGGCAGGGAAAACCGGGACGGTGGCTGCAGCGGATCTCCCGGGGCGCCGTTTGATCGGCGCCCCTTGCTCTCCACCCTTATTTCCCGAACGCGATGAGTTCGTAGGTCGCCGGCACTGGGCCCGCCTGCGGCTTCTTGATCGCGATCTTCTTGTCTTTGACCAGCGTCGCAATCAGATCGGGGATTTGGCGCAGAGGAACGTTGGCCTTCTCCGCGAGATCGCCGTTCCCAATCCGCGCTTCCATTCCATCTGCGATGTCGATCAGCGTGTTCATGATGCGGAGCTGGACAGCCACAAGCGAGGTGTCTTCACGTTCCGCAGCACCGCGGCCCTTGGCGAACTTGGCGCCGTCGAATTCCAGCATGGGGAACATCAGTTCCTTGCGCCACGAAAGCGAACGCGATGAGGCCACGATGCCGGCATTCCAGTGATTGAAGCACGTGATCACGGCTGCGGCCCGAACCTGCGGATTGAGACTGCCACCCGAGCGATGCCGGATTTCCTGCAGCTTCCGTGCAAGTTCCAAGAAGTTGCGATTGCGGCCGACCGAATTGCCACTGAGCCACGCCTGCGCGAACTCTTCGGCGAGCGCCTTGTTGTGTTTGCCGATCAGGTAAAGCAAGCCCGTCATCAACGACGGCGGCTGCTTGTAGGCTGCGTGGAGCTGCGACCCAAGGCGGGTCCAGTCCTTCATGTTCTTCATTTCGCCAAAGGCAGCTTCCTTGATCGCGCGAGCGTTGTGCGCGTCGTCGACCTTCTTGGCCCCGTTCTTGTACCAGAGCACCCAGCTAATGGCCGCCGCCACGAGGGGGGCATACTCGACACCGGCAAGCCCGAGAATGTCGGAGGGCGTGCGACGCTTGCCCTGGTCGAGGACGTCGAAGATCTCATCGTCGAGCCCGAACACGAAGTGGCTGACGATCGGCGCGCCCTGCTTCTCGCAGGCCTTCAGGCGGTGCTGGCCATCGAGAAGGCGGCCGGACTTCGAGAATTTGATGGTGTCGCCTGTGAGTTCGTAGTTCTCGGTCTTGATGACCTTAGAAAGCCGCGCGGCGTGCTTGTCCTGCATGCGCCGGTTCTTCTCGTTGGCGACGCGCAGAAGCTGCGTAGCCATCTCCGGCTCAATGTGGATGACCACGGAATGGAGCGGCGGCTTCTCGACGAGGGCGTACCACTGGCTCATGCACTCGGCCTCATCCCAGATCAGCTTCTTGGTGAAGTCGAACTCATTGGCGATGCGCTTGAGCGCCGTCTGCGACGGCTTAGCGACGATTCCGACCGTGTCGGCGACGGGTGCTGCTTCCATGTGGTGGGTGCCCTTCTCAGTTCCTGCTGTTTTCAACATTGACGCTTGCCCTTTTCTCACTTCCGTTTGCCGGTCGGTAATCGCGCGGCGGCTTTCAAGATTGCGGCGCGAACCACGTCGGCGACGCCCGCTGGCTCGTCCGCGTACTTCACCAGCCTGTCGATTGCGTCGCGGAGTTCTGGATCTGCCCGGACGTAGATCGGCTTGCCAGTGAATACTTTTCTGCGGCCCTTTTTCATCCTGCCTCTATCAGATAGCGCTAGCGGTATAGCTGTCAAGGTCTGCCCCACGTTGTTCATGCATTTTTTTTGGCTTCCCACTTCAGGCAAGCAGCATCCCGCGCACGAACGTCAGTGCCAGGGCCGCCGCTCCACGACGCTTTCACTAGGGAGCATTTCAGATAGCTCTTAGCGAGGTGTCTGCGAACCATGAAACGGCACGAACCACAGGTTTCATTTGCAGGGCCCGTTCCGGGTGGCCACGCATGACCGCGCGGTACGGTCGTTTTGCGGCGCCCTTTAGGTTGAGGCGCCGTCGGTGCGATCTCGTTGCCGAACAGATCGCGGTCCATGGTCACGCGGCTTTCCGAATCCAGCGTCGCACAGGCCGCCCATGATTGATCTTACGGCGGGATGCTACCCAACCAACATGTTCCCATTCGTTCTTGTTGAACACGGCGCCCATGATGCGGCGGTCGACGTTGGCCGGGATCTCGCAAACCTCGAAGATATCGTCGGAAGTGATGCCGTCTGGCATGCGTGCGGCCAGATCCTTGGCTGCCTTGCGCAGCTTCTCGACCAACTCGGCATTGGTCTGCTCCTGCAGCGGCTTAATATCGTCGTGGTAGATCTCAGATGGATGCTCAGTCACGTCGTCTGTCTCCTCGATGGCCGGCTCCTGCATGATGGGCTCGCGGCGTGGCCTGCGCCAGCTCGCCCCTACGATACCCACAGCGACGCCGACCGCGATGGCGGCGTAGGCGAGCAGCACGTGGGCATTCAGTTCAGGGTGCGTCATACCATTTCCTTGGGGAGCTTTGCGATGAAGCGTCCGACGCGCTCTGCACGAGGATCTCCGTTCTCAACGAGCCACTCGTAGAATTCTCCTAGCAGGAATGAGCCCTTCTGTTCGTTGCACATACGGCAAGCGCGTGCGCTGTTGGACTTCGCATTGGATCCGCCTTTGCTCCGTGGCACGACGTGGTCGCGCGTGGGCCCAAACAGCGGATGCCCGAGCTGCATCGTGACCCCGCAATACTCGCATTCGTGGCCGTCGAGGTCGCGCGGGCTCCACAACGGCCTGTTCTTCCGAGACCGATCTCCACGCACGCTTGGTGCCGTTGGTGCCGGCTGCATGCGTTGCTTGTTCTTGCAGAAGGCAACGCAATCACACGCGGGAAAGTTTGGGCAGCCCATGGCTCATCTCAGAAGCTTGTCGTCACCCGCGAGCGTCTCAAAATCTGCGTTGTGCGGTCTAGGTGCCACGCCACGCTTGACGGCGTCTTCGGACAGGCATGTTCCGCTGCAGTAGGTAGCGCGATAGCCGCGGTCGTCGTTCAGCGTGACCATGACGCCGCCGATCTCTTTTGAACACGTCACGCATTTCTTCTTGCCCATCATGGCCCCCACGCGACCGTCGGCGCACCATCGTGCTGCCAGTCCCAAATCATCCAACAGTGGTTGAAGCTTGGGCTCTTGCCTTTAACGCCGGGCTCCGGCTCAAACCACATGATGCGCTTCATCAGTACGAGTTTTTTCGCAAACGCCGGACAGTCGCGAAAGAGGTGCGTGCGTCCCTTAGCGTGATCAAAGTCTGTGCGTAGCAGCATGGCCACGACGCCGCCGACGGGTTCCATTAGGCGAAGCGCGTGTTCGCAAAACTCGGTGGCAAGCGTGTACGGCGGGTTGGTGATGATCGCGTTGGCGTGATTGTGGTTGGTCATCCGCAGGAAATCATGGCCGCTAGAGATGTCGGTGGAGTGCACGACGTAACTTTGGGCAAGAACCTCAACCATTTTTCGCGTCCCAGCAGCTGGTTCCCAGACAGTAAGGATGTCGCGCTCTGGCAGATGCGGCAATAAAGCCGCCGTAACCCACGCCGGGGTTTCGTAAAGATCATTCTCTTTGCGTTCATAGCCACTGTCGCGTTGACTCACAGCAGCCTCTCTTGCATCTCAGCATCCGGAAAATGATCCAACACCGCCTGCGCCTCGGGCACCTCCTTCAGCAGGCGCTCCTTGGTTGCTTGCTTGCCGACCTCCATCACCGGCACACCAGCGTCACGCGCCTGCTTGATTAGATTGGCCGTGCCTGCGCCACCCGGAAATGCCACGACGCCGTCCGGCTGCAGCGCGAGCATCCAGCCGTTGCGGATAGGTCCGGCGCCGTCGCCATAGACAGCCCACGGGGCTGCAACCTCGGCGCAGGGGATGCCGCGACTGGCGGCCCACTCACCTGCGAGTTTATCAGCGCCGTTGGCGCCGCCCTGGATCACGAAGATCTCGCCTTTCTGCTCGACGACACGGTCAAGCACGCGCGCCATCAGCATGCGATCGTCAAACTTTCGGCCGCCACAGACAATGACGCGCTTCATGCTGCCCCCGCAGGCTTGATGTCGGCTGTCGGCTTCTGCATCAGGATCAATCCGCACGCCTCAATGGCCGCCTGCGCGCTGCTGACGGGCGCGCCGGGATGCGCCCTTGGCTCCACAAACGTCCATCCGTTATCGACGCGGGCCTGAACGTTGGCCGGGTCTGGCTCGCCAAGGAGCGCGCAGCGCACCCACTGGTAAGTCCAGCCTGGGGGCGCCGTAATCGCCCACGGATCGATTGGCGGCACGGCCGCCTCAACTGGCGCCACTGCGTTGGGAATGACCGCGATGACAGCCGTTCCCAAAAGGCCAGCAAGAAAACCGCGGCGGTTGAGTTCAACCATTGGCAACGCTCCCATAGCCGAGCACGCGGCGTGCGACTGCGCGGATGGCCTCGTCCGACGTCACGGCCACGATCTCGTGAATGGCTGCGCGCAGATCGCTGTTCTCCTGCTCCAGCATCTCAATGCGGTTCGTCACGATCTTCGGCAGGCCAAACTTGTCCGGATCTTCTGCGGCGATGCGCGCGAGATCCTCGGAAACCTCGACGATCCCGACCGCCAACTCTTCCAGACCTTCAGCAAGCGCTGCCAGCGCAGTGGTCATGCGGCGATCCTCTGGATGCCAAACGCGGCCAACTCCTCGTCGGAGTACGTGCTCGTTGCTTGCTGGAAGCTTGCCTCGGCATATGCGTACATGCGCTTGGCCTGCGCCAGCGCCGTGGCGTGCGCCCGCTTTTCGTCTGGGTACGTGCTTTCCGGCATGCCTTCGAGGTGCTCGACGAGGGCCGACAGACGGGCTCGCTCGCGGGCCTTCCGGTAGATGTGGTGCATCGGGTTACTCCTGCAGTTGGTTGGCCCGGGAACCCAGTTTCACGTCTGGCGATCTTGCTGGACGGCTCATCACACCGCTGGAGACTGCGCGCCAGTGTAGCCGCCCGGGCCTGATGGAACTGTAACGCGGGACGCGGACGCTGACTAATGCGATTGCGGGTTATTCACAAGAACCGCTAGCGCTTCAAATGGGATGTGTTCAACAGCGCGCTGCCGTTGCTTTTAGACGCACTCATGCGCCGGACTTCATTCGGCGATACGGACGGCTTCTTCGTTGGCGTCGTGGCAAGATCGATTTCGCCACGTAGAAGCGCGACGCTGGCGCGTTTAGACATCCCAAGAGAGTTTCCGGCTGAGATCACGCAGTACACGTCCACATCGCGAACCTCTTCGCCTTTTGCCGCCACCTGCCGCGCCCTGCGTAAGTATTCGTCGGCATCAAGACCCATGTCGGTGATTACCGTGCGCGCTCTCGGCGAGAGGTCTAATCTCAATCGATCCAAATCAATCGCAGGCGGAGCCAATTTTTTTTCTTCGCGCGCGTCTAAGGTTCTAGGTGAGACAGTAGGGATTGATTGACTCCCTGTATCTCTGTCCTCTGTATCTGTGTCTACTGTAGTTATTCTGGCCCCTCGCTGGCCCCTCGCTGGCCCCTGCTTGGCCCCTGCTTGGCCCTTTGCGATTTTTGCACGTTGATATTTACCGTAATTACAGATGGTTATGACGCTGACCCCCTGGCCCTGTTCTGGACGGGTGCGATCCAGGGTCGAGACAGGTGCGGACAAGCCCACTTCGATCATGCCGTGTTTCTGAAGGCGCTCAAGGAAGACCCTGGTAGCCTTTCGAGACCAGTTCGCAAACTTGGCGATGAACGACTGGGAGGCGGCAAACTGACCGCGTCGTACGAACACCTCGCGCCCTGCGATGAGGCGTTTCTGATCTTTGTGCGTGGCTTGCTGAAGCATCCACAGCCAGACTACGAAGGGCTGCATGGCGTGCTTGGTTTTGTCTTCCGGCGCTGGCGGCCTGATGTGCGCGCCGACCACGTGGTGGTCGAGCACGTCCAAACACATTGCGATCCAGAACTTGTTGCCGGTGGGCTCGGGAGAGTTGCCAGCGTCACCCATTTCAGGCATATCCGACTTAGACATCGGCATTCTCCTCATGGTGCTGTGATGTCGAGGCCTTGCCGGGCCGCCAACATCGAACGGCTCGGATCATTCCGGGCCGTTCTTTGCTTCTAGCGCGCCGTTCACATGCGCCGCAACTCTTTCGTCTCGTCGTCGAACACGTACGCTGCGTAGAGAGGCTTGACTGGCTTTAGGATCTCGATGGCGCGCGCGCGATGCGGCAGTGTCCGGATGTACCCGCGTTGGCGTAACGCGTGGATAACCCTGTGGGCGCTGCTCTTATGCTTGAGCCCAACGTGTGCACAAATTTCCAAGTAGGACGGCGCCACGCCGCCTGATGCATCCATGTATTCTTGGATGTAGAGCATGGCCTTGCGTTGCGCGCGGGTCATGGCTTGGCCCTTCGTAGGCCGAGACGGTTTGCCCTGCCTATAATTGCATTTCTCGTCGTGCCGAAGCGTTCAGCGAGGTCGCGTGCGGCGCCCGGGTACGAGTTGTAGTGCTTGCGGATTATGGCGTCGGTCTCGGCGGTCCAGTGCATTTGGACGCGTTTCTCGGGAGCGTACAGGCCGCGGATATGAAGATGCCTGCAGGCGGTCTTGACCGTCGTCGAGACGGCCTCCGCAATGTGGGAGATCGGCATGCCGCGCTCGAACAAGGCGACAATCCTCTCTTGCTGCGCTGGCTCTAAGCGGGGGCAAAAGTGCTCGCTGCGCACCCCAAAGTCCCAGGCGATCTGTCTGACGCGCTCCGCAGAGATCCCGTGTGCCGAGCCCACCTTGCCGAGTGTGGCGCCATCGCGAACTGCATCCACGATGGCTGTGTTTCTATCCTGCTTGCTGTCCATGGTCAGTCTCCTGCGGCCCTCTTGAAGAAGCTCAACACGTTTTTGGCGGGCTCCTGAGCAGGGGCCTGGGCAGGCTCAGGAGCGGGTTGAGGGGACGGCGGGGGCAACGCGTTGGCGATACCCTTGCGGCGCAGGATGTCGGTGAGGCGCAGCACGGACGGCGGCTTGATCGTCCACATGGTGACGCGACTGCCGTCGTCCTGGCGCGGGTTTGAGGTGTAAGCGCACTGCGGCTTCAACTGCTGCAGTTCTGCCTTCACGACGCGCGTAGCCCACGGCTGGCGACAATCCTCTCGCGTGTAACGGTCGTAAAGAGCGTCGACTTGCTCGGCTGTGTAGTCGCCCACGTGGCCGTGGGCCGCGAGCCAAGCCGCAAAGCGCCATGCCAGCACGCTGCGATCGTCTTTCTCGCGCACGTCGCACGGCCGCGTTGGCATCCCAATTGCCAGAAGAAGCTCGCGCGCATCCTGCGTGAGATCTTTGCCGGGTGCGACGGCTTGCGCCGCCTGCTTGATCTGGAAATCGATCGGTTTCCCGCTTTCCGTGGTCAGCAAGAGGCCCTGCGGTTCGGCAACTGGCGTAAACTCGGCGTCGATAATTGTTTTATCCGAGACCTTCGCGGCCGTCTTTGCCGCCTGCCGCTGAGCGGCGCGCATTGGGGTCACTGAAATGTAGAACCCCATCGAGGCGATCATCAGGATCGCCGCCGCAAAGACGCCAGAGATGGCGCCGGAGACGGTTGTGACATCGACGCCCAAGGCCTTCGCGTAGAGATTGGCCTGCGCGTCGGCGCCCTCGGCAATCACCGTCACGTGGTTGGCAACGGCGGCGTCGCTCTTGGCCGTAAGCGCGGCAACCTTGTCTTCAAGCGCCTTGTATTCGATGGCGTCGCCAAGCTTTGCGCGCAACTCCGTGAGCTTGGAGCAGAACGCCTTCGCGGGCGCCGTCCACTGATTGGCGCACTGGCTTGTTTGAGCGTAAAGGATGTTGCCCTCTTGGCCCTTAACCTGCGCAGACAAATTGTCGACCGACTCCTTTGGCTTTGCTTTCCACTCCAGATCTTTGCGAGCGCGCTCCAGATCCTTGCGCGTGTCTTGAAACGAAGTTGCAGCGCCCATCTTGTTGGACATGGCACTGAGGCGTGAGCCTGCGATGTGGCCGATTGCGGCGTTAGCTGACACGCCAATCAGGAACAGCCACACGAAAAGCAGAAACAGGCCTGTTCCCAATGCCCGCGCGCGTAGCGCCGACATGAAGTAGAAGGGCATCAAGGCAAGAAATACCTCGAAGGCAACGCCGATGATGGCGAAGACGACGCCGTCAACGTAAGTCTGGCCCAAGCGAAAGCCAAATGCGGCATTGAAGTACCCGCTGGCGGCCAGCATCACGGTCGAAATGAAGAACCCGATGCCCATAGCCGTCTTCTGGCCGGCATCTGTTTTAATGTCATGCATTGCTGCTTATTCCCCCAGGTCAGGGATGTAGAACTGCGGGCGGCCGTTGGAGACCGTCCGGATCTCGGTGGCCCGGCAGGCGGCGGCGTCGCGCTCAGACTGCGGCGGCGTGAGCTTGGTCAGCCAAGCCTGCGTCACGGCCTCGACCTTATCTAGCGTCGTGCCGGGAAAGCTCTGCATCTGCTCGACAATGGCGCGTTCAATCTGGCGCTGGGCCAGCTCGCGTTGGATCTGTTCCTGGATCTTCTTCAGGTCGATCGAATAGCTTGTGAAATCCATGCGGCCTCCTATGGCCGCGTCGGCGGCCCTGTCTTACGCAGCACAGGGGTACTCAGTCCGTTACGCGACGGCGTGCGCGCGGGCGTGGCGCCTGAAAGGGCGGCTACGCACAGCCTCATTCGCGCGGTGCAGTTCATCCGCGGTGACGCCAGCCAGCCTCATGATGGTTGCCCAGTGTTTCTCTGGGATGCCGATCGTTGGCCAATCGTAGACCGATTTCGCGACAAGCTTGTAGCGCGATTTCTTCGCAGCCTTCGCTATCTCTCGCGGGCCACCGGCTTCGGTGATGATGTCTCTCACGTTCTTCATGTCGCGAACCGTAGTCCGATGGTTTCCGACACGCAAGCCCACCCAGATAAAATCGTGGCCGCGTGGTGAATTATGCACGGTCTGGGCCGTGTTCGGAAAAAATCGGATTGACAGGCGTTGTGGCCGCCCGGATAGTGGACCTACGGCAGCGGGCGCGCCGACCCGAGATGGATGCGGGGGTACTTAGACATCTCGGGGAAGAGCGGGCGCGGGAGGAGGGCTTCCACCGCGCCCGCATCCTTTTCAGCAGCAGGAGAACCACATGGGCAAACCTCAGACATCGGCGGCGCATGATGTGATGCGCCAGACCGAAGCCGCACGCATGCTACTTGCGGCCTACGAAGACATTCTTGGGAATGACGAGCAAGCGAAAGCCGACGCGGTCGAGGGCGAGACGTCCCTTGTCGAGGCCATGACGACAGCCATCGCGCGGGTGGTTGAGATTGACGCGTTGGAAGAAAGCCTTGACGGGATCATTAAGCGCACGCAGGCGCGCCGGAAGCGGCTGCAGGACCAACGTGATCTGCTGCGCACATCTATTGCAGTTGGCATGGAGGTCGGCGGCATGAAGAAACTGGAGACGGCATTGGGTACGGTGTCGCTGAAGCCGGCGCCCCCGAAGGTCGAGATCACGGACGAAACCCTGATCCCGGCACGATTTTGGGAACGGCAGGATCCCAAGTTGAACCGGAAAGCTCTTGGCGACGCGTTGAAGGCTAAGGAAGATGTGCCCGGCGCCACTCTTGGCAACGGAGGCGCAACGATTGCCATTACGTTGGGGTAGGAAGGTGGTTACCCCGCGCGTTAAAGTTAGAAAGAAAAGGGGGCCGAAAGCAGTGTCCCCTCAAGATCGGCTGCTGTCTAAAACTTCACCGGAACCTAACTCCGGTTGTTGGCTGTGGATTGGGTCCACCGATGAAAAAGGGTATGGCCGTATTGGGGTTGGAAGCCTGACGAACGGGTCACGCCGCACCATGCTTGCGCACAGACTTTCGTATGAAGTTCACGTCGGGGGTGTTCCGAGTGGGCTTTTCGTGTGTCACAGGTGCGACACGCCTGCATGCGTTAACCCTGATCACCTTTTTCTCGGCACGAACACAGACAATATGCGCGATTGCGCGCGCAAAGGTCGATCTACCAAGGGGCGTTTACTTCGCACTCACTGCTCACGGGGGCACGCGGTCGTTAATCAAAATTTAGGCTTGAAAACGGACGGTGGCACGTTTTGCCGTGAGTGCATGCGCGACGCGCAGAAGCGACATCAAGAAAAAGTCAAAGGCAGGAGAGCAACATGAACGCACTTGTGCAGGCAGGACATTTTTCATCGCAGCAGCTGTCGCTGATCCGCAAGACGGCTGCCAAAGACGCCAACGATGTGGAGTTCAACAGCTTCATCGAGTTCTGCCGGATGGCGCGGCTAAACCCTCTTCGGCGCCAAGTTTACCTCTTTATATACAACAAAGATAACCCGAAGAAGCGCCAGCCCGTGATCGTGACGGCCATCGATGGCCTCCGCGCCATTGCGGATCGGAGCGGGAATTACAGGCCTGATCCGGAGCCGCCGCGCATCACGTATGACGAGAAACTGAAGGGCCCACTCAATCCGCTCGGGATCGTAAAAGCTGTCGTGACGGTGTTTAAGTGGTCCCACGGTGAGTGGTTTCCCGTAGCCGGCGAGGCGCATTGGGCGGAATTCGCCCCGATCAAGGACGTATGGGCAGAAGATGGGTCGGGACGTCGTTCCAAGACCGGCAAGCAGGAGTTGGATCCAACTAAAGAGGGCTGGACCCGCATGGCTCACATCATGATCTCCAAGGCTGCGGAGGCGCAGGCGTTGCGCAAAGGCTGGCCAGAAGACCTCTCTGGCGTCTACGCCGAAGAAGAGATCGACAAAATGAAGATCATCGATCTGACGGCCACCGAGATTGCCGAAGAGGCCGACAAGACCGAGCGCTTGGAACGGATTGGTGGGATCAACACGATAATGGTGGACTGGCTTAACGGCGAAGAACTTCAGCCAGTGCCGGTCGGCAAGTTTTTTGACGCTGCCATGGCTTACGTGAAGACACACACCAAGCCGGGTGAAGAGGAGTATTCAGAGATCGTGAAGTGGCGCGAGAAGAACAGGCACAGCCTACTCCAATTTTGGGGAATGGAGAAGGACGCAGCCCTTGAGCTGCGCAATGTTCTTGACGGGCTTGCCGAGAAGGCAAAGGCAGCAACCTAGAAACTAGGCAGGGTTGCCGAGTTTCGGCGATCCTGCTATTTGTGCTCCATCAGTAGTTTGTGGAGTACGTGTAAATGAAAAAGTCAGAACTTGCGGCGATGTCGCTCAAGCAGCTCGTGGCCGTGCAGGCCGAACTCACCCCCCTCATCGAAGCCAAGCGCAAGGAAGAGCACGCGGCTCTGCGCGAGAAGCTGTCCAAGATGGCGGCCGACGCCGGCTTCCGGCTTGAGGCTGTTCTGGAGGATGGGGCGCGCGGCACACGGCGCAAGATGTCGTCAGTGCCGGTAAAGTACAGGAACCCCAGCAACCCAGAAGAAACGTGGTCCGGACGCGGTCGCCCGGCGCGCTGGATTGCAGCCTACCTCAAGCAGGGCAAGAAGCTGGAAAGCTTTAGGGTAGCCTGAAATAGCAACGCCCGGATAGACAGGGGGCTGTCCGATCCGGGCGTATTCGTGCGGGGGAGTCGTACGACGCAAACACCAACGCGACTTGCACAGTCTCTATTTGGCATCAGATTGCGACAATTTCAAGGACAAACTGGAAACTACGCAGAAACATCTTGACGCTCTTTCTCCCCAAACAGATCCGCGTGGTGCTGCTCAAACCTAGGCGTCGGCTTACCACCCCAGTATTGCCCTACAACGCCGGCCGCATGCCACACCTCGATCACTTCCTTGGCGGCACTCATCGCCTGCGCAAACAGCATCGCGTCCTTGTAGGAACTGAACTTCGCGATCTCGCCGAAATACGGAACGGTGAACAAAGAATTCTTCGGCATTTGCAGGCCCCTGGTTTACGAAGCGGCGTCACTGTATTACATATGTAGTGACGAACAGCCGGAGCACAACCATGGCCGAAACGCCTGCCTCAAGTTTTCGAATGCACGCCAGACTGAAGGCGCGCCTGCAGAAAATCGCAAAAGCCGAGAAGCGAACCCTGAGCTACATCGTCGACAAGGCGTGTTCGGAGTTTGCCGACGCATGGGACCGACGCCACGACGGCGGCAAGAAAGACTGAGGCGTGCAGCAAAGTCTTGCATTGGAACGGCCTGTTGATAACACTTCGGCAAGTGCTGGAGTATCAGCTAGGGGCCGCCCATGGCCGACACTACGGATCTCCTGCGCCGCTACTATTCGAACCCGGCGCTGCACCCGTCTCGCGACGAGGTGCCGATGCTGCCGCCGTTGCCGGATCGCCGGCCCGAGCTGCGCAACACGCGGCGGCCGGACGATCCGTTCATGGCGCAGGCGCGTGAGTACGTGGGCGCCGACGCAATAGCGCGTGGCGCATACGGCCTTGGGCAGACGGCAGGCACGGGTTGGGACGCACTTCGCAGTGGCCGCTACAGTGATGCCACGCTGAGCGCCTTGGAGCTTTTGGCAGGCATGGCGCCTATTCCGGGCGCCAAAGGAAAGGGCAAAGGACATGACACCGCAGGACGAACTGGATCGCATTCTGGCGCGGGCGCCGAAGCGCGAGGAGTTTCCGACCGAGGAGGAGTATCGGGAGGCGGTGGATGGGTTCCGCCACCGGGCGGGCCCGAGCATCCGTATGCTACGCCAGCAAATCAGCCTCGCTCAGTCAAAATCCCAGGCCACGGCGAAGTAGAAGCCCGGCCAATCCCTCAGATCGAAGAGGCCAAGCGGGATTACATGGCCTCGAAGGGCGAGGAGGCGTGGACGCCGTCTGAGCTTCAGCAACTCGACCCAGACCGGGCCCGGCGCATTGCCGAGGCCTTCGAGTATATGCAGCACAATCCGACCGACCCTGCCGTCCGCAAGGCGTACGATCGGATGATCGAAGAGACGCTGCAGCAGTACAAGCACCTCACCAACAAGGGTGTCGAGTTCCGGTTCAATGAGGGTGGGCGCGATCCCTACGCGGCGTCGCCGGCCATGGGCTACCCCGAGATGCGGGACCGCGGCACGCTTTCCATCTTTCCGACCGCCGAAGGCTTCGGCAGCGGCGTGAAGTTCACGCCTGAGCAGATTGCCAATAACCCTCTGCTGCAGGACAGTGGCGTCACTTTCCAGGGCGGAAAGCCAGCAACCGTTAACGACATCTTCCGCGCGGTCCACGACAGCTACGGCCACTTTGGCCCTGGCAACCCGTTTTTCCGGGCGCCGGGCGAGGAACGCGCGTGGCAATATCACGCCCTGATGTACGGCCCCGACGCGCGGCCTGCGATGACCAGCGAGACGCGTGGACAGAACTCGTGGTTGAACTTTGGCCCTTACGCCGAGAAAAACAAGACGGCCAGCGGCGCTGATACCGTCTACGCCGACCAGAAGATCGGGATCTTGCCCGAGTTCGCGTGGACTGAAGGTCTTCCTAAGCGGGAGAAGGATTGATGGCTGACGACGCCGAGAAGCTGCTGCGTGACCACTACACGACGGCGGACGTCATCGATCGGATCCCGCGGCCAGAGCCGACGCCGGGCAACATGCTGCCCGAACTGCACGACCGCGCTATGCGCGGCGACCCGCGCGCGTCGGCGCTGCTGGAGCAGCACTACGCGGCCGTCCGCGACGCGCCATGGTATTCGTCGTCAGGGATTGCCAATTCGCCCAAGAACGTCCTTGGTCGCGTCTTGGAGAGCATCCCCAATGAACTGATGATGTACGCGCAGTTTGCGACGCCGGGCGCGAAGCCCGTGGCGCAGCGTGCTAAGAAGGGCCAGACGGTCAGCAATCCGTACCGCGCGCCCGAGTATCCTGGCATCTACGAAAATCCTCGCGAGATGGTCGCGAAGGCCGAGGCCAACGTGGCACCCGAGAGCGAGTGGCTGAAGAAGGTGTTTGGGGTCAACCGAGGTGACCTCGACGAGATGGGTGGGAAAGGCCAGCGCAAGGGCAACGTGGCGCCGGAGGAAATTTTGGCTTCCCGGATTTTAGTGTTGACGTGACCTCGTTCATGTTGTATTCTCATGGTGTTGTGATCCGGGAAAATCGTGTGGAAAGGGGCGCGGATGCGCGAGCCACTTTGGTATCTGACCAAGGACGGCGACCGGTCGTGTCTGGAACTCTATGAACGCCATTACTCCTGCTACCGCTATCGAGACGGACGCCGCCGAACTCAGTTTGTCGGACCAGGAGAAAGCATCGTTCTGCGGACAGGAGATGCCGACGCCATGTTCGTCTGGCGAAAGTTCATCGACGACAGCGGCCAGCAAGGCGTCAATTGCGCCGTCTTTCGGAATGAATCCGCGCACAGGTCGAGTGAGCTTATCCGACAGGCTGACGCAATCGCTGATCACGTCTGGTCTGGTGAAAGGCATTACACATACGTCGATCCGAAAGCAGTCAGGAGCAGCAATCCGGGATTCTGCTTTGTGGCCGCTGGATGGAGGAAATGCGGAATGACCAAGAGCGGATTGATTGTGATGGAGAAAGTCTATGAAAATTAACATCAGCAGAGAGTGGTGCTTAAACATGGCAAAACTTGAAGGTGACCAAGAAATTGGCGTTGGCCCATTGAGCGCTGAGCCGCTTAACATCAGCATGACATCGACAGAACTACAGCGCATCAAGGCACGCGTCGCGGCCACGATTTGCGAGACGTGGCGCGGTGAGCACGACGGCCATGGCAACATGATTAGCGTGATTGAGGGGCGCATATCTGTTGACGACTTCATGACGCTCTGCGCTATGGCAGAAAGAGCGGTGACGTTGAATGATGCGGCGACGACCGACGAGCAGTACAATGCTCTTCTTGCATTCATCAGGGAATTGATGGCACGGGAGCGCATCGCAGGGCCGGACATGCGTGCAGCGCTACGCGACATCGCGGATGCGGTGTAACGATGCATAACGCACTCGGTCTTTCCGGCTGGACCGTCAATGAGATCCGCGACACGGAGATCATGCGCGAGTATCACGCCGCGTGCGATGCGCAGCCCGCCGCGTGCCCGAAATGCGGCGTGGTGGCCCATCTCTACCGCCACGGCAACAAGACCGTCCGATACGTCGATGCGCCGTCCTGGGGCAAGCAATCGCTGCTGGTGGCCAAGGTTCAGCGCTACCGCTGCCGGTCCTGCGATGCCACGTTCATGCAGCGGTTGCCTGACGTTGACGAGAGCCGCCAGATGACCAAGCGCTGCATGGCGTACATCGAGCAGCAGGGCATTCCGCAGACCTTTGCCGCGCTCTCGCGCCACATCGGCGTCGATGAGAAGACCGTCCGCACTATCTGCAACAGCAAGTTTGAGCGTCAGATGTCCGAGT
>JACCDG011246614.1_pt1 | contig 98113 bp, 88 predicted proteins | sample 7442471 | NCBI WGS metagenome assembly JACCDG01 (sample SAMN15323444, study PRJNA562643) | freshwater metagenome | isolation source: river surface water | place: USA:Blue River Watershed | collected 2017-08-17 | reverse complement strand
GAACTGAATATAGTGTGCGGTATTTTTATAGCGGCAATGAAAAGATAGCGATGGAAAGACGAGATATTTTGAGTGGGGATACGAAGCTATATTACTTCGTCAACAACGCTCAAGGAACGCCAGTTTTAATTGTGGATAGTGAAAATAACGATGCTGTCAGCCGGATTAATCTAGATGAATATGGAAATATTGGATCAATGATTGGAGCAAAAGAAGAGGTTAACTTCACTGGTAAGAAAATGGATCTTAAAACAGGATTGTATTATTTCAACCAACGGTATTATGATCCAGAATTGGGGCGATTTTTGCAGGAAGATCCGGCAGCTCAGGGTCCAAATTTGTATCAATACTGTGGGAATAATCCACTTTTGTATGTGGATCCAGATGGGCAATTTGCTTGGATAATACCAATGGTAGTGGCGGCATTACAGGCAGGTGCAACAAGTGCAGCAATTAATGCGGCAGCTCAATATGTGATGACGGGTAGTATAAGTGGAAACGGTGTATTGGATTCGTTTGGGAGCGGAGCGTTGAGTGGTGGTTTAAGTTATGGGATTGGACATGTATCGGGTTTAACCGGATTTGCAAAAGATATAGGTCATGGTGTGTCTGGTGGCTTACAGAGTATGGCCAGTGGTGGAAGTTTTGGATCAGGTTTTGCTGGAGGTTTTGTAGGCAGTGTGGCTGGTGGTATGAGTGAAGGCCAAGGAATGTTTGAAAGAGCCGGGATTGCAGGCTTGGCCGCAGGTACAACATCATGGGCAACCGGAGGGAATTTTGCAACTGGGTTTCAATCTGGATTTAGTAAGGTGTTGTATAATGACTTGGGAGATGCGACAACTGGATACATTGGAGGTGCGATTAAAAAAGAAGTAGAGGGATATGCGCAATATTTTTCAGGTGTTACAAAAGAAATTACTAAAGTTAAAAAGGTAGTAGATGATATACCTCAACCAGTTTTAGATGGGCTAAGTGTTGTTGGGACAGTTGCTACAATAGGAGCTGAGGGGACGGTTTTAGCACCTGTGGTAATGGGTGCAAATATAGTAATAAACAGTGCGAGTTTATATAAAACGTATAAGGAGCATGGGTTGATATCAAAACAAATGGCTGTGAATGGAGGGTTGACTCTTTTGGGACTTAAGGCGAAAAATCTAAAAGCTTTACACCTTGCAAATGCAAATCTTATATACAATCTGTTTGGAAACTAGATGAATATTGTATTCTTTTTCTCATTTTTTTTATCAGGACTAGCAGGCTTACTGTTTGTTTTTTTTGCTTACTACTATTTTAGATCTGCTTTAGATAATGATAATAAATATTATTTGGTGAGGTCATTCGGGATTTCTTGTATATCAATTGTATCTGCAGTGCTTTTTCTGCAATATAATAATCTGTTTTTCATTGAAAAAATAAAGGATTTAAACATCTTTTGGATTACAGGTATGGAATGTGTTGTAGGGATGTACTTGATTTATGATTCGCAATACCTCATTAAGTATCGATTTGTTCATGGGCTAACATTTGAAAAATGTTTATCCATTATGGTGTTGCTTTTTGGATTGAATCTATTCATTTTTGGTAGCCTGCTAACAATTTTTTGTATGGTTTACTATTCTTTTTTATAAAAGTATTTCAGAAAAGGATAGATTTATACAATGCTTTCTAGATCTTTCATCAATATAACTAATGTATTTTGGTTTTTAATTACTACGCTTATTGTACTCCTGGTTTTCTTATTTTTTTCCATTGATTTTAGAACTCAAATAATAGACTTAAATTCTCCAGATAAAACATTAAAAATAGTTGCCTCAATCCGAGACGGGGGTGCTACAACAAGCTATTCGACAAATTTATATGTAGCAAGCTTTTTACACAATCAAAAGAGAGAAGGAAATGCTTTTTTTAAGGCAGATAAAATAAAGAATTTAAATGTTGTTTGGAAAACAAATGAAGAGATTGATTTGTATTTTGAGGATTCAAGGATTTTTCACTATAACAATTTTATATGGGTAAAAGATAGTAAGGGTAAATCTAGGCGAATAAAAATAAATTTGATTCAAGTTGATTTCGTTTCAAAGTGTCCGAAGAGCCTTTTTTTGCAGTATTCAAAATATGAAAGGGTTCTTAAGCTATGAAAGCGACTATTGTTTTTTTGAAAAAGATTGCCTACCCCTTATTTTTTATCCTTGTTTTCTTGCTTGTAATTTATATCACACAGTCTTTCTTAGAAGTTGAAAAAAGAGTGGTTTTTGATAACCCTCAAGGTGAGATCTCGATGATTTTAACAACTACAACAAAGCCATTTTCTTTCAAAAAAATTTTGAAGTGTTACATCGTGAAAAAAGAAGAAAGCAACAGTCTTTTGATCTTTTTTCCTGTTTTTGTTGCAGATAAATCAAAATTGTTTTCAGTAAAATGGGAAACAAATACGACGTTGTTTTTTAGCTATCAAGATGGAGAAATCTACCAATTTTCAAATTTTCAGTATATTAAAAAAACAGATAAAGATTTGAAAGAAGTTTTTATCCGTTTAGACTCGAATTAACGTATTCGGTTTTGTGGTTTGAACGAGAAGTTTTCTATAACCCTGAAAAATAATGAATACTTTACTTGGGAGCTCAAATTAACTTACAAGCACAGCAAGAGCTGTGACCTCTCTTGTAGCTCCTGTTGCAGTGTTTATTGGCACGTATAATGCTACAATTTTAGTTGAGGGTTTATTTTATGCATTACCTAATCGTTAGCATAGTCGTATTTGTTGTTGGGGTATTTTTATTAAAATTTTATAAACGTCGCTCTATTATAAAAGCAAGAAGAAATGTGAGTTTAATAGATATACATATGTCTGTTTTTCCAAATCAAGATGTACCTTTTGCAGAATTTGAATTAATTTGGAAGTCTATATCAAAAAAGTTTAGAGTGAATCCTGAATTGTTGAGCCCTGAAGACAGATTTGATCAGGAGCTTAAAGAATTGGATCCCTGGCTAATAGATGGCGCTATTACTGAGCTTAACGATGATCTGCTTGCAAAATTGGGTTCTAGAAATGAGAAAGTGAATACTATAAACACACTAAGGGAGTATGTTGTTGTTTTTATTACGAGGTGAGAACTTATCTCTATAAAAAAACACAAGGTATTAAATTGTCAAAAAATATATTTATAATTATACTATTTTCTTCTATAAAATCTGCTTAACTATTTTTAAGCAAATCTAAAAAGAAAATAAAACATTTTGAGGGGCATCCAATGATTAAATCAAAATTAAATATAGTTTTATGTTCATTTTTTGTAGCCGGTTTATTATCCTTAAACACATACGCCACAACCCAATTTTTTGAAAAAGATGAGTCCGGCCTTAAGTTTTCATTGAATAGTCAATCAGGTGCATCACCTTCGACAGGGTTTTCAGGCAGTATGGTTTGGAATGGTGGTGCAGCTTTGGATATCGTTGTAAATAAAGCGAGTCAGGGAAATGTAAGCGTTGTGAGTATGGGGGCTGCGGCTGATTTTGCTTTGTTGAAACAAACAATAACCTTTCCTGTTGAGCTTGAAATGACGGTGTATGGAAGTATTGATAGCATATCCGTTTCTGGATCAAGTTCAGGATCGGCGTCTGATTTTCAGGCGGGTCTGGATCTGACTTTGAGTCATGCGATGCCCCTTAGTAAAGAAGGTACGGTGATTGTTGGTGCCGGTGCATTTTTGGGCCGAACTTACCTGATTAATTCTTCATTATTTTTTGGTAATGTAACAACGACGTCTTCTTCCATATCTGGAACTCATGTCGATTTGGCCTATCAGCATCGTTTTGATCAGGGATTTTCTTTGTTAGGAACGGTTGGGCAGTCGTTTAATTCTTTAAATTCAGGTTCAAGTACAGCTGTTTCTTTATCTTTTATTAAATACTAAACTTCACAGCTGTTTTTAATCCCAAATTAAAACCTGATATTTTTAACTTTCTTACCTCGAATCAATATTAAAACCTGCTTTATTCTCGCCTTATCCCAATCATTCCAATTGTAAATTTAAAAAATTGCCATGAAATCTTGCCGAACGAGGTTCGCCTCCTTGTAGAAAAAGGCTGTTTTGGTGTACTATTTTCTTCTTAACATAGATTAAGACAGACATGTAAGAACAGTGGTTTTTTATCGCTTAGGAGGATTTCTCAATGACTGAAGGTACTCGATTAGGCCAATTTAGTGAGACTGGCGCGCCGGAAACACAATTTCAGACGGAAGTATTAAAGGCAACAAAAATAGGCGACCTTTCTGAGTTTGAAAAAGCATTTATGATAGAAGAATCAGGTCAATCAGATAGAAAATCTGATGATTTTGATTTTGTAATGGATGGTTTGGTTGCGGATTATCGTGAAGGTGATGTTGTTAAAGGTATTGTGCGTAGTGTGGAAAAGGCAGGCGTTTTGGTGGATATCGGATACAAATCGGAAGCGTTTATTCCGAATGCCGAGTTCAGTAATGATCCTGATGTATTTGCCGAAGCTGTTGTAAAACCTGGGGATGAAATCCGTGGGATGATCGAAAAAATGGAAAGTAAAGAAGGGTATACCCTTCTTTCCCGTAAAAAAGCGGAATATATGGACACCTGGAATGCCTTGGCTAACCTTGTGAAAACCCGTGAAGTGATCGAAGTGAAAGTATCTTCCAAAGTTCAGGGCGGACTAGTTGCAGGTTATATGGGTATTAAAGGGTTTATTCCTGCGTCTCAGGTTTTGAAGGACGGGGAAGATAATTTATCTCAATTTATTGGTCAGACTTTGGAAGTTACTGTGCAGCAGGCTGATAGAAAACGCCGTAAAATTGTGTTTTCTCGCCGTTTTAAAACTAGAAATTCTAAAGAGCAGATTTCTCAGATTTTAGATGGTTTGGAAATCGGACAGGTTAAAAAAGGAAAAGTAAGCAGCCTTAAAGACTTTGGTGCGTTTGTGGACTTAGGCGGTGTTGAAGGTCTGGTTCATATTTCTGAAATCTCCTGGGTACGTGTGAATCATCCGTCAGAAAAACTGGCTGTGGGTGATGAAATTGATGTGTTTATTTTAGGTGTGGATAAAGAATCTCAACGTATTTCTTTGGGTATGAAACAGCTTGAGCAGGATCCTTGGGTAAAGGTTTCTGAAAAGTTTGTTATAGGTCAATCTATTGATGGTACGGTATCTCGAATCGTTCCTTTCGGTGCTTTTGTAAAAATCGGTGACGATCTGGAAGGATTGATTCACATCTCTGAAATTTCTCCAAAACGTATTGCAAAAGTTGAAGATGTATTGCGTATTGGCCAACAGGTTTCAGCCCGTATTATTAAACTTATTCCTCAAGAACAACGCATTGGTTTGAGCTTAAAACCTCTTACGGAAGCTGTTGAAACTCAGCCTCAGACTGAAACTCCTGCGGTTCAGCCTGAAACTGAATACTCGCTAGACGCCTAGTCCTTTATGGCGAAAAAGCTTGGCCTGGCTCTAGGGGGGGGCTCTGCCCGAGGTATTGCACACGTTGGTGTGTTGAAAGCCTTTGTTGATTTGAACTTGCCCATCGACTATATCGCCGGTACCAGTGCCGGTGCTTTAGTCGGTGGTTTTTTTGCGGCTGGCCTTGATCCTGAAACCATGAAAGAAAATGCACTGGCCTTAAAATGGTCCGATTTTGCAGGTTTTCATATTTCACGGTTGGGTGTGGTGTCCTCAAAACCTATCGAAGCCTTTGTACATCGTCACATTGGACATATGACCTTTAAGCAGTTAAAAACACCGTTTGCAGCCTTGGCTACGAATATTTTGTCGGGTCAATGTGAAGTGCTGAATGATCCTGATCTGGATGTTGCGCTTGCGATTAAGGCCAGTGCCTCGTTTCCAGGGGTATTTGAACCGGCTGAAATTAATGGGAAATTTTATTGTGATGGCGGTGCTACCCGAAATGTTCCGGCTAAACTCTTAAAAGATATGGGTGCTGATGTGGTGATTGCGGTTGATGTTATCCCTAAAGTATCGCTTGATGATGTTCCGTCTCATATGATGGGAATTGTGGATAGAAGTTTGGATATTCTGCTTTACCATATGTCTGATCTGTATGAAGATGAGGCTGATTTGATGCTTAGACCTCTTACACAATATTTTTCTTCCCGTCATTTTAAACAGGCTGAAACCATGATCGCCATGGGAGAAGCCACTATTATTGAAAACGAAGCAAGAATAAGGGCCTTGATATCATGACAATACCTTCTCATTTTGGGTCATACGGCGGTGCTTTTGTGCCCGATACTCTTTTTCCTGCTCTGGAAGAACTGATTGCTGTGTATGACCGTTATAAAAATAATGCTGATTTTAAAGCCGAGCTTGCTTATTATTTAAAAGATTATGTAGGACGTCCTACGCCGTTGTTTTTTGCTCAAAACCTGTCTAAGGCTGTTGGGGCGAAAGTGTACTTGAAACGTGAAGATTTAAATCATACTGGTGCCCATAAAATTAACAACACAATCGGGCAGGGGCTGCTTGCCAAAAAAATGGGCAAAAAGCGTATTATTGCCGAGACAGGCGCTGGGCAGCATGGGGTGGCTACAGCTACCGTGTGTGCGTTGCTGGGTCTTGATTGCGTGGTGTACATGGGTGCTGAAGATATGAAGCGTCAGGCGCTGAATGTATCCAGAATGCGGTTGATGGGCGCGCAGGTTGTGCCTGTTGAAAGCGGATCCCGTACCCTTAAAGATGCCACAACCGAGGCTATTCGGGACTGGTTAACCCATGTTGAAACGACACATTATATTATTGGTTCCGTGGTGGGGCCTCATCCGTATCCGTCTTTGGTGCGTGATTTTCAGTCCATTATTGGGATAGAATCCAAAAAGCAGATTAAAAAAGTGGAAGGGCGTTTGCCTGATGCGGTTATTGCCTGTGTAGGTGGCGGCTCCAATTCCATGGGGATGTTTCATACCTTTGTGAAAGATAAATCGGTGGCTCTTATTGCAGTTGAGGCAGCTGGGTATGGGTTGGAAACCGGGCAGCATTCAGCCTCACTATCTAAGGGAGAGCCAGGAATTTTGCACGGGTCTTTGTCCTATTTGTTACAGGATAAACAGGGGCAGGTTCAATTGGCGCATTCTATTTCTGCGGGGTTGGATTATCCGGGAGTGGGGCCAGAACTGAGCTTTTTAAAAGATTCAAAACGGTTAACGGTGACCAGTGCTACCGATACCGAGGCTCTGGATGCCTGTAAATGGGTATCTACCTGTGAAGGCATTATTCCGGCGCTTGAAACCTCTCATGCGTTTGCGGCATTGAGAAAATTATCGTTTAAGAAACAGGACATAGTGATTGTTAATGTGTCCGGCAGAGGCGATAAAGATATGGAGACCATTGCACGACATGTCCGCTAATCTTGAAACTGTTTTATCCCATAAAAAATCATTAATTCCGTACATCACCTTTGGTGATCCTCATAAATCTTTTACTGAAGAACTTGTTCTTGCCTGTTTTGAGGCTGGTGCAGATGCCGTAGAAATCGGAATCCCTTTTTCAGATCCTGTTGCAGACGGCCCGGTGATTCAGGCCTCTCATCAACGTGCTTTGGCTGTTGATCCTGATATTTCTTTATCCCAGGCTTTTCAGCTTGTTCAATCGCTTAGAAAAAAAACATCTAAACCTCTGTTATTTATGAGTGCTGTTAACCTTATTTTTAGATTTGGACCTGCTGCATTTTTCAAAAAAGCGGCAGCCGTAAAACTGGATGGGGTGATTATTCCGGATCTTCCTGTGGAAGAGGCTGATGTGTATGTCAAAGAAGCTAAAAAACATGGAGTTGCTTTGGTGTTGCTGGTGTCTCCTTTGTGTACACCTGATCGGTTGACGCGTATTGTTCAATCCACCAGCGGCTTTTTATATCTGATGTCGTCTACCGGGCTTACGGGTGAGCGGTCGTCTGTATCGGGGTCGTTGTCGGCTTTTGTGAGACGTATTAAAAAGATTCGGGATATTCCCGTTTGTGTGGGATTTGGAATCAGTAAACAAGAGCATGTTCGGTCTGTTTTGGCATTTGCCGAAGGGGCTATTGTGGGTAGTTTTCTGGTTAATCTGATTCATAAGCACGCTGAAAATCCGCAGCTGGCCATCAAAGCCGTAAAAGACGCTGTTACCGACCTTAAGGGCTGATGTGCTGTCGGTTTTAATTGTATGTTTTACCCATTTAAAGCGTGATCCCAGGGTATATCGCCAGCTTTTGTGGCTGACTCAGTATGCACAGGAGTCTGGACAACCGTTGCAGATCACCGCTGCTGGCTTTTCTGACCCCGAAATTCCAGGTGTTTCCTTTATTCCCATCACCCCGTTTCGTGAAAAAACGGTTTTTGAAAAACTGCGTCAGGGCTTTTTTCTGAAATGCTGTCCGGCAGAGTATGCCTATTGGAAAATGAGCCATATTCAGGAAGCATTCGCTAAAACATCTACCCAAACCTATGATCTTGTTGTTGCAAATGACATCGAAACTGTTCCGTTGGCCTTAAAATTAAACACCCGTTTTGGGGTTGTTCTGGATGCCCACGAGTACACGCCGAGGCAATTTGACGGACAATGGACATTCCGATTTTTCTGGCAGCCGTTTTGGGAGCAGATCTGTAAAACTTTCTTGCCTCAGGTAAAAGCCATGATGACCGTTTGCCAGGGTATTGCAGACAGCTATACGGCCCATTATGGTGTGCCTTGCGGCGTTTTAACGAATGCCCCTTTTTTCCAGGAACTTCAGCCTCAACCTGTGGATGATACGGCTGTTCGGCTCGTTCATCACGGGTTGTTAAAACGGGCCAGAGACCTTGAAAATCTCATTACCATTATTGATTTGCTGGACGAGCGTTTTACTCTGGATCTTATTCTTGTTACCAGTGATCCCGGCTATGATCAGCGTTTACGGAAAATGGCGGCCCATAATCCCAGAATCAGGTTTGTTGATCCTGTTCCCATGCCTAAAATTGCCGAATTTTTAAATCAGCATTACGACATGGGGCTTTGTCTTTTTCCTCCACTTTCGTCCAATTACCGGTTTATCCTCCCTAATAAATTTTTTGAAACCATTCAGGCTCGTTTAGCTATAGCGACCTGGCCATCACAGGAATTAGTGCGGTTTTTAAATATCATCCCCTGTGGTGTTGTGTCTGATGATTTTTCTCCTCACTCTTTGGCCGAAAAATTAAATGCCCTCACAAAAAATGATATAGTGTCTTTAAAGCAGCATGCTCATCATGCGGCAGCTCAGTGGAATGCTGATACCAATAAACAGATCTTTTTGGATGCTGTAAAAAAGGCTTTATCCTGATGTGGAACGCTGTATTTTTTCTGTTAAAAGAGTCTCCGTTTCGTTTGGCCGGGCTGATTGCTTTGATGATTTTTACAGCGTTGCTGGATACCATCGGTATTGGTTCGGTTATCCCGCTGGTAACGGTGGTGATTAATCCTGGACTGATGAACATGTACGCCATTTTTGCTCCGATACATGCGCTGATCAACATGGTTCCGTTTCCACCGATTATTACAGTTAGTGTGGCCATTCTGATTCTGTTTATCTGTAAAACGATTTTTTCTCTTGCCACTATTTATATGTCGGCCAGGGTTATTTACAGTCTTCGTACCCGATTGACGAAACGCCTGTTCAGCCTTTATCTGGATATGCCGTATGTGTTGTACGTTCAGAAAAATTCCATCGATATGATGTATAAATGTACGCAGGAAGTTGGGCTTTTTGCTCAGAATATTATTCAGCCTATAACGATTTTTTTTACGGAGTTTACGGTTTTAATTGGGATTGTCGGGCTGTTGTTGTGGTTTGATCCCAAAGTCACCAGCATTGCCTTGGGTTTTATGCTGATTGGTGGCTGGTTTTTTATTGGATTAACCCGCAAGGCTTTAAAGATTCATGGAACCCTTCAGTTGCAGGCACAAAATATCCAGCAAAAAGAAATGGATCAGGTCTTTTTGATGTTTAAAACCATTCGCGTGATGGCCAAACAGATGTTTTTTATTTCCAGAACCATGCAGTGGCTGGATCAATATGAGCGTTCCGGGAAAAAAACGTTTTTCTTGCATTCAACACCGAAAGTGTTTTACGAGCTTTTATTTGCGTTTGGATTATCAGGTTTTTGCCTCACGGCGTTTATCATGCACTGGACGGGCCAACGTGCTGTGTTGTCGATGGCCTTGTTTGCGGCAGCGATTTTTAGGCTGCTTCCGGCGTTTAACCGCATTACGTTTTCCTACTCAACTATTCGGACACATTCCCATACGGTTCCATCGTTGTTTTTTGAAATCAGGGAGCTTGAAGCTGACAGTGCTTTGCCTAAGCATAGACCACTGTCTTATGGGAAATTTGAAAAAGACATTGCGTTAAAAAACATCAGTTTTGCTTACCCGGGTTCTGTAAAACCTGTTATTGATGATGTCTCTTTAACCATTCGAAAAGGGCAAAAAGTGGGGATTATCGGGAAATCAGGTGCCGGGAAAACAACGTTGGTGGATATTATTTTGGGGATTTTGCCTCAATCATCCGGTGATATTGTAGTGGATGGTGAGCATAAAAAGCTGATGTTTGGCTATGTGCCTCAACGTATTACACTGTTGGATGATTCCGTACGTAGAAATGTGGCTTTTGGTCTTTCTGATGCCGATATCCAGGATGCACAGGTGTGGCAGGCGTTAAAAAAAGCAAAACTGGATGATATTGTCCGCGAACTTCCGCAGGGGCTGGACACCTCTTTGGGAGAAAACGGTATCCGGTTATCTGGAGGTCAGGCTCAGCGTATCGGTATCGCTCGGGCCTTGTATAACGATCCCGATGTTCTGGTTTTTGATGAAGCTACAAGCTCTCTGGATCATGAAACGGAGAAGCATATTTCGGATAATATTATGGAATTGGGGCAGGATAAAACCTTGATTATTATTGCGCACCGTCTGACGACCATCGAAAAATGTGATTATCTGTTTGTGCTGGATAAAGGGAAAATTGCGGCAGAAGGAAACGGCGAAACCTTAAGCAGCTATATGGCTCAATAACCCTGTTTGAGGGTTTTTTTCAGGAAGTCCTCAAAACGTGTTTCCCAGTCTGTAGCCCAAAATTCTTCGGGATTTAAGGTGTGTTGAGTTTTTGGAGTGTCCGAATCCAGATCGTCCGGTGTTGTTATCCAGCTAAACGCCTCACGATGCGGCCATAAATAGGATTGGGATAAGGGATTGTTTAGTACATGTATGTTCGGAACGATTCCGATGGCTTCGTACAATACGGTAGAGGCATCCCCAATCAACATATCAGTCGAGGCCAATCGCTTATACAAATTAGCCTCCCGGCAAAGCGATACACCTGGCTTTGAAAGCAGCTCGCCATAGCGTTTTTCAGCCTCAGAATACTCAACCGGATGAGGCCTGACGATAATGGTTGCGTTACGTTGTGCGGCATAATCGACAAGTTTTAAGCCAAAATCGCGTATTAAATCCGGCTGCATACCGCCTGAACATAACAAAATGGTTTGGGATGTTTTTGGTTGTTGTTCTGTTTTTAAATCCTGCAGTTGAATGGCTCTAAACGGATTTCCAATCGGATACGCTGGAATGGGCAGATTTAAACCATTGGTCCAGGCTTCCCCGTACGAGAGAAAATAATCGGGGCATTGTTGTTTATACTGGGCTGATTGACCTAAATACGCCGAAACCGTATACGCCGGATGTGTCGGCGAAATAAGCCCATGTTGAGGCTCACACGTAACAATCCGATGGTCTTTTGCCCATTTAATAAGATGCGACTGCATCCCATACATCCCATCCTCAAAAAAAATCAGTTCAGGCTTCGTTCGTTTTAGCAGTGTCTCAAATAGTTTTTTTTCAAACGATAATCCCGCACTGATGTGTATCAATTTGTTTTTTATGAGCGTAAGTGTGGCTGTTTTTAAACCCGAACTTACAGGATGGTTTTTGATGAAATGAAGCAGATTTTCTATATGAGTGAGATCTTTTTTTGAAAGCTGCTTCAGCGATACCCTGGTTTTTTGTACTAAAAACGGAAGTCCCCAATAGCTGATATTTTGAAAAGCCCTTGGTTTGAAATAGTGTAATTCGGTTGGTCGTTCCATGCAAAACGAGCCGGGTATTTTATGAGCTAAAGGATCGATAATACGGTCGTAGTAGCCCTCGGGTTTTTGCATCAGTTTTTTGGGAGCGCAGAAAAACAAAGCGGGGCTTTTTTGGTTCAGGGTATACGGCGATTGTGTGATGGAATCCGTAACGAATCGAAGTATCTGGCCGGGACTTTTTTTTGTTTTGATCTCGGAGGTACTGACAGACTGTGTGGCCAGCTGATCTCGTATTAAGGCATCAAAAAGTGTAAATCGTATATAAGGCCACATCAACAGATCGTCACACTCGAAACGAAATGTGGTGACCTGTTCCGTATTTTCAAGCTCAAGCAGCGTCGATAAATCGGTTAAAAGCGTCATGAAAACCTGTTAATGGCTGATTTTGGATTGATTCTAACCAGAAATTTTGGAATGAGCAGAAAAAAAGACAGGATCATAATAAAGGGAAGGGTGAGTATGAAAATCAAGGCCATCATCAAAAAACGTCTTTTTAACAGATAGATAAAAAACGAGCCGTTTCGCTTAAATTTGGTTAAGGCATGTTCGAATTCCGCATAAAAAGCTCTTAATACAATCCCTAAAAGTCCCAGTTTTTTTCTGATGGTTTTTAAGATCTGGTACACAGCGCTTTTTCTGAAACGATTTGATTGACGGTTTGCTTCACTCTCAAAATATAAAGGTGGTTTTACAACACTTCTACACAGGTACAAAACGGTAGATAGCCGTTTAACGTTTAAGGTGGCTAAAACTTTCATCATAAATAAATGGTCGGTTTCGATGGTCTGGCCTCCGATGGATTCGAGCTTATGCGTGTGTTGAATGGAGGCTAAACGGAAAACGCCGCTGTAAAATAAAATGTCTCGTCTTAGGGTATAGGCGGTTAGATAAAACGGACGCAGCCACGATGTTTCAAGCCAGCTGTGATAGGTGTAGGTTGGAATGGTTTCAAGCACAATATCCTCTGTGCTGATGTTGCTTCTGGCCGTCATTACGGCATCTGTTTGAGGTGTGAATTGAGATAAACAGGTTTCAAGAAAGGTGGGATCTAAAATGTCATCGTGCCCAATCCAGGCAAAAAAATCACCGGAAGCCTGCTCTAAAATAAAATTGAAATTGTTGATGTGGCCTTTGTTGTTTGTATGGCGGACGTAGGTAATTCTGGAGTCCAGCGCTGCCATTTTTTCACAGATTTCAGGGCTGTTATCAGAAGACACATCGTCGGCAAGCAATAATTTAAAATGCGGATAAGTCTGATCCAGAATAGAGCGGATGGCTTTTTCAAGATAGGGGCCGGCGTTGTAAATTCCAACTCCAATAAAAACAGTTTTTTCCGAGTTCACGTCCAGGCGACCTTTCCTTTTCAACTGATAGTAGATAGGCTAGACTACACAGTATGATCACAATTATCAACTACGGCGTGGGAAATTTAGGGTCCATAGCCAACATGCTAAAAAAGCTGGCTATACCTCATTGTATCTCATCGTCTGCTGCTGATATTGCTGGTGCTGAACGACTGATTTTACCAGGGGTCGGTGCGTTTGAAGAAGGCTCAAAAAACCTGTTTCAATCCGGATTAACTGGCGCGATTAAAGAGGCTGTTCTGGAAAAAAAGACGCCGCTTTTGGGCATTTGTCTGGGCATGCAATTGTTGGGAAAATATAGTGAAGAAGGGGCTGGGGAAGGCTTGGGATTTTTACCGTTTTTTACACGCCGTTTTCGTTTCGAGGGTGAAAAAGCCTTAAAAATTCCACATATGGGATGGAACACGGTTGATCCTGTGTCGTCTGAACATCCTTTATATCAGCAGTTAGCTCCTAATCGGTTTTATTTTGTACATTCCTACCACGCCGTAGCCGAGGATTCGTCCTGTGTGCTGGCTACAACGGACTATGGGTATACTTTTGCTTCAAGTGTCGGAAGCGGTTGCATTATGGGTGTTCAGTTTCATCCTGAAAAAAGCCATCGCTTTGGCATGACACTGCTGTCCAATTTCTCCAAACTACCATGCTGAAACGCCGCGTTATTCCCTGTCTGCTTTTGAATCATCGGAAACTGGTTAAAACCAGGCAGTTCAAGCATCCCCAGTATGTGGGCGATCCCATCAATACGGTGAGGATTTTTAACGACAAGGAAGTGGATGAGATTGTGGTATTGGATATTTCCGTTTCCAGAGAAAAAAAGGAACCGGATTTTGAGTACATCGAACAACTGGCCAGCGAATGTTTTATGCCGTTTTCCTATGGCGGAGGGGTGAGGACATTTGAACATGCCAAACGCCTGTTTGAACTGGGCGTGGAAAAAATCGTGTTTAATCATCCGCTTTTTGAGGATCCCGGTCTGGTAAAAAAAGTGGTAGAGACGTTTGGTGCCCAAAGTGTGGTGGCCAGCCTGGATATTACCCGTAACTGGCTGGGTAAATTATGCCTGTATCATTATTATGCGGATGCCCCCGGGAAGAAGGATTTATCGGCCTATTTACACATTGTGGAGGAGCTTGGGGTGGGGGAACTCCTGGTTACGGCTGTACATAAAGAAGGAACATTTGAAGGCTATGATGCCGCTTTGCTCGAAGAGGTGGCCGGTCAGGTGTCTATTCCGCTGGTTATTAATGGCGGAGCGGGTTCTCTGGATGATTTTAAAAAGGCCCTGGATTCTGGTGCGGATGCGGTAGCCGCCGGCAGTTTTTTTGTTTTTCATGGTAAACACCGGGCCGTGCTTGTGACCTATCCTACCGATTTTGCAAACGGAGTTGTTCAATGACCGTTTCCTATCAACAATGCTCCGTTTGCGTCATGGATACCTCAGATCCTGATATCGTCTTTAATGAAAAAGGCCAATGCAACCACTGTTTGGGTTATGAGGCTACAGCCAAACAAACCCTACGATATTCCCAGCTGGATTCTGTTATTGAAACCATCAAAAAACGTGGTAAAAACAGCGACTACGATGTAGTAATGGGATTAAGCGGCGGCGTAGACAGTTCCTACGTGGCCTACCTCGCAAACACATACGGATTAAGAGCCCTGGCTGTTCACATGGATAACGGCTGGAACTCCGAGCTGGCTGTTCATAATATCGAAAACATTGTCTCGAAGCTTAATATCGATTTGATCACTGAGGTTTTGGATTGGGATTTATTTAAAGCCTTTCAGGTTGCCTTTTTTAAAGCGGACGTTATTGATATTGAGATGATAACCGACCATGCGATTAAGGCTGTGGTGTACAAAACGGCCCTAAAACATCGGGTGCCGACGGTTCTAAGCGGCAGTAATACGGTGACGGAAGGCATTATGCCCAAAACCTGGAATCACAGAAAATCCGACTGGGTGAATATCCGTTCGATTTTTAAAGCGTTTTATAAGGAATCTGCCGATTCATTCCCTCATGCCAGCAGTTTTAAGTTGGATTATTACCGTTATGTTCGAGGTATTAAAACCGTTCCGCTGCTAAATTATCTCCCTTTTAATAAAGATGAGGCTATGGTTGTTTTAAAAGATAAGCTCCAGTGGCAGTATTACGGCGGAAAACATTACGAATCGGCTTTTACCCGTTTTTATCAGGCTCATATTCTTCCTGAAAAATTTGGTGTGGATAAACGAAAAGCCCATTTATCGGCCTTGATTTGTTCAAAACAGCTCAGCCGTGATGAAGCCCTGGCTATCTTGCAGGAGCCTCTTTATGATCCTGTACTTCTTGAATCGGATACGGCTTTTTTCCTTAAAAAACTAGGCTTATCTCACGATTGGTTTGAGGCGTATTTAAAACGTCCTGGACGCTCACACTTTGATTTTGACTCGGACGAAGCGTTGTATCAGTTCCTTATAAACGTAAAGAGTGTTCTAAAACGCATTTTTTAATCTGGGCACTTTTTTAGTTCTGTGTTATAAATAGTTTCCATGCGTGCTAAAAAAACAAAGTTTATTTTTATTACGGGTGGAGTCGTTTCCTCTCTTGGAAAAGGGATTGTAGCGGCTTCTTTAGGCGTTTTATTAAAAAGCCAGGGATTGCGTGTTACGCTTCAGAAATTTGACCCCTATTTAAACCTCGATCCTGGAACCATGAGTCCGTATCAACACGGTGAAGTGTTTGTTACCGAAGATGGCTGCGAAACCGACCTGGATCTGGGCCACTATGAACGCTTTATCGATCAAAACTTAAGCCGTTTAAACAATGTCACATCCGGTATGATTTTTTGGGAAGTGTTAACAAAAGAACGCCGTGGTGATTATTTGGGTAATACCGTTCAGATTATTCCTCATGTAACCAATGAAATAAAAGACAGAATTATCAAACCTCTTGAAGAAGATCATTTTGATGTCGTGATTACCGAAATCGGTGGAACAGTCGGCGATATTGAAAGCCAACCGTTTTTGGAAGCCATTCGTCAATTTGAATTTCAAAACCGCGATGACTGCGCTCATATCCATGTCACCCTTGTTCCTTTTCTAAATACCTCCGGCGAGTTTAAAACCAAGCCGACCCAGCACAGCGTGAAAGAAATCCGTGCGTTGGGCATTCATCCTGATGTGATTGTGTGCAGAACCATTCATCCTCTATCCTTTGAACTTAAACAAAAAATTGCCCTGTTCTGTGATGTGGCTCCTGAAGGTGTTGTTGCCTGCGAGGATGCATCCAGTATTTATGATGTTCCGTTAAACCTTGAAAAAGAAAAACTGGATGAAGTTGTACTCACCCGTTTGGGACTTCCTTCAAAACCGAATCATCTACAGGAATGGAAACAGTTTGTAGATGTGATTCATAAAAAAGATAAACCGTCTGTTAAAATTGCGCTGGTTGGTAAATATACCAGTTTGTCCGATTCGTATTTGAGTGTGGCTGAAGCCTTAAAACATGCGGCTGCGGCTAATTTGTGTCAGGTGGATATTCACTGGGTGGAAGCTGAAACCCTGGAAGAAGAAGGGGCACAGAAACATCTGTCCGATGTAGTGGGGATTTTGATTCCAGGCGGATTTGGTAACCGTGGTATCGAAGGCAAAGTGCTGGCTGCCCAATACGCCAGAGAGCATAACATTCCGTATCTGGGCCTATGCCTGGGTATGCACGTTGCGGCCATCGATTTTGCCCGTCACGTTCTAGGCTGGACCGATGCCCATAGCACCGAATTTAGCACCGAAACCGAACATCCGGTTATTGATATTCTGGCGGATCAGCGTCATATCAAGAAAAAAGGCGGAACCATGCGTCTGGGTGCGTATCCGTGCCGCATTAAACGTGGAACCAAGCTTTTCGAAGCCTACCAGTCGGAAGACGTTCAGGAACGTCACCGTCACCGCTATGAATTTAATAATGAATACAGAAAAGCATTTGAAGCCAAAGGTATGATTTTTTCAGGAACTTCTCCCGATGACAGTTTGGTGGAAGTTATTGAATTTACCCGTAATATCTGGCACGTAGCCTGTCAGTATCACCCTGAATTTAAATCCCGTCCGTATAAAAGCCATCCTTTATTCAAGGGGTTTGTAAATGCGGCAAAGATAAAGGCTTTTCAACTGGAAGAACTGTAAATGGAAACGGTTGCACAGCATTCATACAACAGTTCCTTCCCGTGTAAAGAGGCTAAACTAAACGATGATGTCACTGCTTTTCTTTTTAGAGAGCTGGATTCCACCAATTGGGAAGCTGAACGTTTTGCCCGATCTTTAACGGCTGATCAGATGTCCTTGGTTAAAAACGGGGTGGTGTTCGTTTCGGATACCCAGACAAACGGGCAGGGCAGTCATTACAGATCCTGGGTTTCAAAGCCGGGCGGGTTGTATTATACGTTGTTACTGGAAGCCCCTGTTCAGCTCGATGATGCCTCTCCGGGTGTGTATGCAAAGCTGGTAGCCAATGCAGTTTCATCCTATTCAAAAGCTCCGGTTACTCACGAATTGCCCAATGATCTGGTTTTAGGTGTCTATAAAGTAGGTGGCTTGCTGCTTCATTCCTTTCAGATTCATGGAACGCAATGCCTGATTATTGGTGTTGGCATCAATCTCAATCAAAAGTCATTTCCTGATCCTATTTCAAAATTTGCGACCTCCCTTTATGTCTATACAAAAAAATCCTGGGATAGAAAACCGTTTGTGGATCTTCTCACAACCGTTTTAAAATCTGTACACTAGTTTTCCCCTGCCATTTTTCTTGCAAAATTTTTTATAAGCTGATAAAGTCTTCCCACTTCAAACACAGTCATATAAAAAGGGGTAAACTAAACACTTGTCTATACCAAGGAGACTTTTACTATGTTGGTTTGCCGACCCGTACGTTACAAAAAAAATCTAGCCATGATCCCTTTTTCTTTTCCGAAAATTGTTTCAGGACCGCAGTATGTGAGTACACCGCTTTATGTGGGGCATTTACAACACTTTATCAGTCAACATCCTGGTGTTGCCCCTGAGGTTGAAAACACTGTTTATGTGTCTATTAACCGGCATAGTTGTGCTGTGGATGGTTTATTAACAGCTGAATCGCTTGGAGTAAAACATCGTGTGGCTATTTTTGATGCGGGAGACAAAGCCGCTGGAAATGCTCATGTGAGATATGCAACAGAGTCATATCAGGTTGCAAAATATACGGATCAGGAATCCGTTTTGGGTACGTTGACTCTGTTATTGGAAAAATATAAAGGTCAGCGAATTATTGTGGATCCAGGTTATGGCTTTTTAGCTGAAAACGAAGACTTTGTAAGAGCGTTGGAAGCGCTTTCTGCCAAAAATGGAAACCGTCTGGTATTTACGGGGCCAACAGCCGATGCTATGGCGTCAACATCCAGTAAACTGAGTTTTAGACAGCTTTGTGCTTTAAACGGTTTACCGACTATTCCAGGTATGAATGAATCGGTGTCGTTATTGGGTGTGCGTGAATATTTTAAACATGCTGAATCTGATTCTTTGACCATTAGCTTTGCAGATACACCGATTAAACTAACCATTCAAAGAGATCAGCTGGATTCAGATCCTTTGGCTGTAGATAAAGCTATACGAACCGCTGAAAAAGCAGCTATTGCCCATAAAAAAGGCGAGCGTGCCGAAATGGTACTTAGTGATCCTAATTACGCTGGAATGGATCTGGATGTTTTAGGTCTTTTATATACGCATAGTACCATTCAATTTAGAGATGCAGATTTACGGGTAAAGGCAACAGAAGCAGGTGGTGGTACCGGTCAGCGTGTTGTTCCTTTAGCCTTGATTAAGGATCTTACCGCGGCAATGGGAACCGGCGTTGGTGTTAAACAAGCCCATGATGCGGTAAGAAAACTCATTGATCAGGCCAGAATAGAAGGTGCCGGTTTTGGAAGCTCTGAATTAATTGTTGAGCAAAACCTGGCAAAAGGTGCTTTTGAAAATTTACAGCACGTGGAATTACAGGTAGTAGCCGATGGAAAAGGCGGTGTTATTGTTCTGGATGGAGCAAGAAACTGCAGTTTTCAGGCTGGAGACAGTAAGAAATTTTTAGAGTATCTGTTTACCTTTGCTCCGGGTTTGGCAAAATTAAAAGATCTTGAACCTAAAATTAGAGAGATGCTTGCAGGCTATCGTGGTGCCGGAACTTTGGAGTTTATGTACGATCCGATAAATAACGATTTTTATTTGATGGAAATGAATACCCGTAAACAGGTAGAGCATAAAGTAACCGAAGACAAAGCCAGAATGAGTATTCCTGGTATTGAAGATTTAATCGCCATGGGCTGTTCATTAGCGGATTTGGGATTAAAACCGGATGGCAGTTTTGCACCGGGATCACCGTTGGTATTAATGCACAAGGAAAGCGTTGATGATCCTACAGTCTTTTGTGGTCAGATGCGTGTAAACACCGAAACCCATGCTGCGGATCCAAAAGGTGTTTTTATGCCAAATTCCAGCCAAGGGTACGGCGTATACGAATGGGTGAGTCTGCCTAAGCAGCTGCCTCAAGGCGTGTATGTTCCAGGATATTGTCTGGAAACCGGCCAGCGTCCTTCCCAATCCGGTGATACGAATATTATGCGTGTTCTGCTTAAAGTGACACGTTCGGAAGTAGAAGCTCGTCTTCACCAACAAAAAAAGCAAGAGTCAGAGATTCAAGCTATTCTTAAAGATCCTCAGCAAACCGAAGCGGTGGCAAGGGTACTTTGGGATGAAAAAATTACACAGTTTTTATCCGTATTTTCTTTGGCTGGACCTACGTTAAACTGGGTTCCGCTTTTAAATGGATCTGCTATGGTTGCTGCCGGTCAAAATCCTTCAACCTTATCAACACGGTTAACGGTTGGATTATATAGTCTGGATAGTATAGACCCGGCAAATCCGGTTCGTATTCATCAAACTCAGGTTCAGCACCTGTCTAATTACGGACACGTACTTTCTGATACTCGTTTAAAACAATCCCTTCCGATTCAGGCTGTTGTACCGAATCAGATTCCATCAGCTCCGTTTACAGCAACAGTAGCTATGCCAGTAGGTCTCCCTGCTCAACCATCGCTTTTAGAGCTAGTAAATCAAAGTCCTGAACATTTTACTGATGTTATTAGAAATGCCGGGTTTAAGCCATTAGATGAGTTGACACGTACGTCAATCAAAACAGGATACATTATTAAAAATCCTAAAGGTGAGAGATTTGTTGTTATGGGTGCAACTCATAAAACAGCGTCATCCGACATAAGAATGTATAGCCTTGATTCGGGTTCAGATTCTATCCGAACATTAAATGTGAATTATTCTTTAAAAGGCTTTGAGGTTTCGCCTCCTCGTCCTTTACTGGTTGGTTTTACAAATTTACGTGACCACTTTCAATCGTCTATAGACAATTTTCCTCGTTTACGGGATTTCGATCCTTCGTTGGAAGCTTTGGCCTATTTCCAAAATACATTTAACGAAATTGCCGGTGGTGCCGTTCCTGCAAGAGATATGTTGACCGGTGTGGATACAGGACGAAAATTTCAGGACATTACGGATAGAGTTGGAACCTTAACCCAATGTCTGTTCCGTGGAACAGGTCTTGGCTATGAAAACCAACAATTTAACGCCATGGTTCTGGCCTATATGGAATATATTAAAGCCGGATGTTCCATGCCTCGTCTGTTCGATGCTTGTGGTATTTTGAATCCGCAGCAGTTTGATCTTATGCAAGCACAATTAGGGCTGGATGGTAAAACTATTCAGGATTTCCCTAATCTTAGAAAAAGTATTTTGGCTTTATCGGAAGCTATTAAACAGTTGGATCAGCAAGATCCTGATCGTCCAAAAACCATGCCTATACTGGATGTGACTTACGCTGGAGAAGTAGCGGCAGGCGACACCACATACAGTGAGGCTTTTTACAGAAAATACGTACAAACCCTGATTGAAACAGCCGAGACAGGCGGGTTAAAACCGGGAAGTTATGTTATTGGTATTAAAGACATGGCTGGTCAGGGTTCTTTGGCGGATATGCAAATGATGGTGAGAATCATCCGTCAGGAGTATGCCAAACATTATGGCAAGAATGCTCAGGTGCTTATACAGCTGCATTCACATGCGCCTACGGATGAAGCCGATGATATCGCTGCCTTTTCAGGCGCGGATATGGTGCATCTGGCCTTTAGAAAGCCAGGTCAATCTACCAGCCAGCCGACAGTTCAGGGTGTTATGGATAGATTGGATACAACGCATTCAGGACAGGCTTTATTCGGTGATTTCAAATCGCCAAAAGTTAGAACCGTGGTTCAAGCTATGACTCAGTTTTATACCGATTTAGACAAGCATTACGAATGTATGCACGTTAGCGAAGCGGCTTACTCAGGTTTATTAGGCCCCTTAGGCTGCCGGTTTTTTAGAATTCCTGGCGGTCAGTCCATGACGCTGGTTGCGGCGGCATTAAAAAATGAAATCCCAGTTTCTACCTCAAACGATGTACGTGTTTTGGGTTTTGCTTATGCGTTTGCTGATATGATTCTTGCCGACAACAATGGAATGACAAACGGTGATTTTACCTCTGCTGAAAATCAGTTCAAACGGTTATCTCTGGTTACGCCTACGTCGCAGGCTGCAAACAATCTGGGTATTGAGCTTGCAGATCGTTTAACCAAAGATCTTCGACGGGCACCTTTAACGGACCTTGAACTTCAACAAGCTGAGGCTATTTTGACCGCAGGAGATATTTCTTCCATCCATCCTAAAGCACAGGAACATGGTTATGCTGCTTTATTTGAACGTTTAAAAAGTCCGGATTGCCCGGCAGAATACCGTGACTCTTTAAAAATTGAGGTGGCTAAAATCATCCGTTTAAGAGACTTGTCCACACAGATGTTTACTGTGCTACGTTCAAAAGACGTGGATGCGATCAGAGACTTACGTTTGGTAGATAAAACCGTAGGCGACTATTTAAGAGGTGGGATGGGTATTTCCATCGCTGTTGGCGGTTTGCCGTCCTGGCATAAAGAGTTTATGGCAGCGTACGCTCTGCAATATCCGGCTGAAGCTCCTTTTAGTATCGAAGCGGTAAAACAGCGCCTTTTAGGTATGGGAATTTCAAAGCAGGCGCTGGAGTCCATGCATCCGCTGACCCTGGTTCTGGGTGCGATGCTTCCTCAAGACAACTTCTCTACACTTGCCGGTGTTGTTGAAAAATACGGACATGTTGATTTGACCTTGTATCAATCTCTAGGCTTATTAAAAGATGGGGAAGAATCTGAAATTCGTGTTAAAAATACGGATGGATCTGAATCTATTTTTGTACTTAAACTATTGTCACGTTCAGAATTAGACGAAGCAACCATGCAGAAACAGGTTCTGGTATCTATCAGACCAAAAGAATCCGATCAGGAAAATGTATTCTGTATTCCGGTTCCATTTACACCATTTATTCCAACCGGTGATGCTGTAAAACCTTTGCCTGTGCAATTTTCCGGTGGCGTAATGAATGTTCAGATGAAGCCCATGGCTATCGGTGAAAGCGCGGCTAATATCAGAAACCTGAATGCCATTGCGTCTTCACATAACGGCTTAACCTTCGGAGTGGCACTACAACGTCCGGCTCAAGGTGAAGAATTGAGAGTTGGAACTCGTTGTATCAATAAAAAAGACAGTGAAATTGCATTTACAGCAAAAGAGTTTGGTGGATTTGAAGCGGCTGTTCTTATTCCACTTCGGTCAGAATTATCGGAATTGATGAGAAAATCTGTTAATGCTGAAGCGTTCTCTCAGAAAGAGATCAGCGCAACGTCTATGTTCTTGCCTACGCAAGCAGCATTTACATTGGTGTCTGTTCCTCAGTTCAGAGCTATGGTTAAAGCGGCGGGATTTGAAGCTCTTTTAGATGGAAATGAAGCTGCTGGATTTAAACTGGATGCTGATAAACAGCAGGTAAATGCTTGTTTAGATGCAATCGTATCAGCTGTAGGTGTCAAAAACTCTAAAATCTAAGAGTTGTTCAGATAAACGATCAAGGCAGTTCCAATATAGTTTGGGACTGCCTTTTTTATTATTTATTCGTAACGTAATGCGTCGATAGGATGCAGTGACGCTGCTTTTCGTGCAGGCCATAGTCCAAACCCAATTCCCACTCCGGCAGAGAATAAAAACGCCACTCCGGCGGCAAGCGGAGAAAACACCACTGTCCAGTGCGCCAGTGTAGACATCCCAAAGGCAATCACCCAGCCTAATAAAATCCCCAAAACTCCTCCGCCGATGCTGACCACCATGGCCTCAATTAAAAATTGCAGCATGATATCCATGTACTTGGCGCCAATGGCTTTTCTTAAGCCGATTTCACGGGTTCTTTCCGTAACCGACACCAACATGATGTTCATGATACCGATCCCACCCACAAGCAGGGAAATAAGGGCAATCGATGATAACAGGAAGGACATGGTTTGGCTGGTTTGGGATACGGTTTGCTGAATATCCGACATATTACGGATTTGAAACGCTGATTCTTCCTGGCTGGCCTGAACCTTGTGGCGTTCGTTAATCAGGGTTTGGATGGCGTCCTGGGACTCATCGATGTGGGAGCTGTCATCGATTTCGATATCGATGCTGTCCACGAAATTTTTGCCTAAAACACGGTGCATGGCTGTTGAAATCGGGATGATCACAATGTCGTCCTGGTCTCTAAAACCCGTACTGCCTTTTTCGGGTAAAATCCCGATAATTCTAAAATCTATTTTGTTAATTTTCAGGGTTTCGCCGATAGGGTTGGCCATATCTTTAAACAGTTCCCTGATAATGGTTGCGCCTACTACGACCACTTTTTCCCTGTTTTTTTCATCCTGATCGGATATAAAACGGCCGGCTGCGGGTTCTGAGGCTCTCATGCTGGCGTAGCTGGATACTGTTCCGTACACCTGGGTGCTCCAGTTGTTTCCGTTGTATTCAACCCGGCCTCTGCCTGACACCGATGGGGCTACTTTGTTGACGTGATTAATTTCGGTAAGGGCTTTGGCGTCATCCATGGTTAATCGTGTGACAGAGCCTGCGTCCAGGGAAATACCGCCGCTTTTTGATGAGCCCGGTCTAAGAACCAGAAGGTTGGATCCCAGGGATTCCAGCCTTTTTTTAATGTCCTGCTGTGCGCCTTGTCCAAGGGCCAGCATGGCAATAACGGCGGTAACACCAATTAAAATACCCAGCATGGATAAAAATGTTCGAATTTTATTGGCGTTTAAGGCTTTAAAGGCCTGTCTGAAATGTTGACTGAGATGTTTAATCCAGGAGGCTTTTCGTTTGAACGATTTGTCTGTATCAGACGCTGAAGCAAGAGGAGTAGGTGATGAATAAGGATGCTCGTCCTGTACCTGAATGGTGTCTGAAATGATCTTTCCGTCCCGCATCCGGATGATCCGTTTGGCGTGTTCGGCGACTTCTTCTTCGTGGGTGATGATTACAACTGTGATCCCGTGATGATTAAGGGATTTAAGTAAGGTGATGATATCTTCCTGGCTTTTCGAGTCGAGGTTTCCTGTTGGTTCATCTGCCAGGATAAGGGACGGTGCATTAACCAGGGCTCTGGCAATGGCGACGCGTTGTTGCTGTCCACCGGATAATTCGTTGGGTTTGTGGCCTTCGCGATGGCCTAATCCAACGTCTTGTAAAAAGGCTTCGGGGTTGCGTAATGTCTGAGGGTTTTTTGTGCTGTAGAACAACGGCAGGGAGACGTTTTCCAACGCTGAGGTTCTGGGCAACAGGTTAAACTGCTGAAAAATAAAGCCAATGGTATTAGAGCGTTGCTCGGAGCGTTCGTCTTCGTTGAGTTTGGAAACATTTTTGCCAAGGAGAAGGTAGTCACCGCTTTCTGGTGTATCCAGCAGCCCAAGGATATTCATAAGTGTTGATTTCCCGGATCCTGATGGTCCCATAACCGCTACAAATTCTCCGGGCTGGATAGTGACGTTTACATCTTGAAGGGCATGGACGGTTTCCTGTCCCATCGTATAACTTTTAGAAATATTTTTTAGCTCAATAACCATAAGTGTACTTTCGTTTATTGCTGACGACGTTGATTACCACTGTTGTTTTGTCTGTTGTTTGGTGCAAACGGATTGGAACTTTGCTGACCTGTTTTCCGTTTAAGCTGAGCCACTGAAATTTCATCACCTTCGGATAATCCGGAGGTCACTTCGGTATAACGCCCGTCACTGGAGCCGGTTTGAATGGCAACCATTTTTTCACCCTGTTTTACAAAGGTTTTGCCGCGTTTTGAAATGATGGCCGTTGTTGGAATCAATAACACATCATTCTTAGTTTCAATCTCAAAAGTCACTGAACAGGACATGCCGCTTCTCATAAACGGAACAGCAGACACTGGCAGAACATCAACCGTGTAAATGGTTACGTTGTTAACGGTTTGAGCTTCCAACGCAATTTTATCCACACGTCCTTTAAACGGCTTTTCAGAATGAGCATCCAGAACCACTTTGGCTTTCTGACCTGCAAAAATTTTGGCGATATCCGATTCGTCTACCTGTACTTTAATGATCAGATTATCCGATAACACATAAAGCGCATCTGCAGAATTTACCGTTTGTCCCGGGTTAATATTTTTAGCAATGATGGTTCCTGAAACCGGAGCCACAATCGGAATAGGTTTGTACAGTTCCTGCCATTTGGCCATTTCGGCTGATCCCTGATTTCTCACGCTATCCAGCAAGGCGGCACGTTCTGTCGAGCTCATCCAGGCCAGTGTTTGTCCTTTTTGAACATAATCACCTTCTTCAACGATAATTCTTTCAATGCGTCCGCTGATGGGCGGTTTAATTTCCACTCTGTTTTTAGGAGCCACGTTTCCGTTGCTGGATAAGCTGATGTACAGATCTCCCTTTTTCACGGTAACCAGTTTAACGCTGTTGGCACTTTCAGCCTTTTTTTCCTTGTTGATATACACTCCCAACCCGATTCCACAGACAATAACTAACAATATCCCCCATTTGATGTAGCGTTTCATAATTTAAAATCCTTTCCCCAGTGCTTGATTCAGTGATGCTTTGGCTTGAAAAAGAGCCTTCTGTTTTGTAAGCGTTGATTGCTGTTGATTGATAAAATCACTTTCAATAATATCCCAGTTTTCAAAGCTTAATAATCCTGCCTGATAGGATTTTTGAGCAATTTCCGAACGGGTTTGAGCGGCTTCCTCAAACAGTTGCTGAATGGTTACATCTTCTTCCGTATTTAAAATCTGAAATGACAGCTGTTTGAGGTTGTTTCTGGTTTGCTCCACAAGGTTTTGAAGGCTAATCACCAGCTTTTCTGTATCCAGTTGGGCCGATTTTTTATCCAGATCCTGTTTTCCCCATGTCCATAACGGAAAACTAAGGGATAATCGCCCCGTTGTAGAGCGTGCCGAGGAATCTGGAATGCTTTTATCATACGATAAAGACGCTGAAAGTTGAGGCGAATAGCTGAGATCGGTAATCTGTTCCTGAAGACGGGAGGCTTTGACATTGGCCTGGGCCAGTTTAAGCGTTGGGATAGTGTTTAACAGATCGTCTGAAGGTTTTAAGGCGTCTGTTGTTTTATTGGAGTGAGATTCCACAGTAAACGATGAAGATTTTCTGCCGATAAGCTGTTTTAAGGTATCCTGTGCGATTTCAAGGTCACGTTTGGCTTGATTTACATCCGATTTGGCTTGTTCGGTTTGAGCTTTCGAGCGTAAATAAGCTCCTTTATTTTCGTAGCCTGATTCAAACTTGGCTTTAACCAGTGCCAGATTTTGCTGACGTCTTTTTGCAATTTTAGTAACCAAATCGACTCTCAACTGGGAAAAATAAACGGTATCGAAGGCTGTTTTAAGGGTGTATAAGCTGGAGGCCAATGTCTGTTCGAGAGAGGCTTCCTGTCCTTCAAGTTGTGCGATAGAGCGTTCCAGATCGGGATTGGAAACAAACAGCGGGAATAGTTTTTGACTTAAGGATAAGCCCAAAGAATCTGAGGACGAATCTGAAACGAATAACGGTTGAGTGTGCGAGGCATTAAATGTTAGCTGGGGAACATAGGCTGTTTTGGCGCTATTTACATCACTTTTAGCTCTTTCCAAAGCTATCAAGGCGGTTTTGATGTCCAGATTGTTGGATTTTGCCTGTTTCAGGCAGTCTTCCCAGGTTAAAGTGTCTGCAAAGCTGTTTCCAGATAACAAAAATGTAGCGGTAATCATGCTGAAAAGAACTAGATTTGTCGTATATTTTGCGTATTTCATAATAGCCTTTGACACCTTTTTAAAAAAATTGTTCCGCCATTTCTTGAATAGTCTTCATTTGTTACACTAGCTGTATGGATTATATCTTAAAACCAAAAAAACAGTCTCCGATTTTTCAGCAGGATGAGCAGTTAAATACCGCTCAGGCGTCGGCTGTGTATCATCAGGGCAGTCCCTTGCTTTTGATTGCGGGCGCGGGATCCGGAAAAACGAAGACGCTGGTGCATCGTGTGGCGCATTTGGTGAGGACGGGGACTCCTGCTGAGCGTATTGTATTGCTGACGTTTACACGAAAAGCGGCTCAGGAAATGCTTCGGCGCGCGGCCATGCTTGGCGATTCCCGCTGCCAGACCGTTTCTGGCGGTACGTTTCACGCGTTTTCAGGTACGGTTTTAAGACGGTTTGGAACTCATATTGGATACTCACCGCAATTTACCATTCTGGATAGAACAGACGCCGAAGATCTGGTAGCCATGGTGAGGCAGGAATCGAACCTCGGAAAATCAGATAAACGCTTTCCTAAGAAAAATACCTTAAACGACATCTTCAGCAAGCTTAGAAATACACAAAAAAACCTCCAAGCCATTATTTCTCAGGATTACGCTCAGTTTTATGATTTTATTGAGGATATTCAACGGTTATTTGATGGCTATCAAGCTTATAAATCCCGCATTCAGGTCATGGATTATGATGATCTTCTTATTAAACTTTTAACACTTCTTCAGGATATTCAGGCGGTGAGGCAGCAGCTTCAGACCTTTATCGAACATATTATGGTTGACGAGTATCAGGACACTAACACCACACAGGCCGCGATCGTAAAGCTACTGGCTGGCGATAAACAAAATCTCTGCGTGGTTGGTGACGATGCCCAAAGCATCTATTCCTTTAGAGGGGCTCATTATAAAAATATTATTCAGTTTCCCGAGCAGTTTCCCAACACCACCATTATTCGTCTTGAGGAAAATTACCGCTCAAGCCAGCCTATTTTGGATTTATCCAATGCGGTAATGTCTCAAGCAAGGGAAGGGTATGCAAAAAATCTGTTTACGTCCAGAAAGGGCGGAGCGAAACCGGTTTACGTTCAAACCGACAGCGACAACACCCAGTCCCGTTTTATCTGTCAAAAGATTTTGGAATTTCGGGAAGAAGGTATCGATTTAAAAGATATGGCCGTTTTGATGCGTTCAGGCTGGCATTCCAACGATCTTGAAATCGAATGTCAGGCGTCCGGTATCCCATTTGTAAAACTGGGAGGCTTTAAATTTATAGAAGCGGCTCACGTAAAAGATGTGATAGCTTTTTTAAGAGTGATGCAAAATCCCCTGGATAAAGTGTCCTGGCAGCGTTTGCTGTTGTTGTTAGATGGTGTTGGCCCAAAAGCTGTGGATACGATCTGGACGGTGATTCAAACCTCTGTGCAGCAAGGTCATCATCCTGATTTATTTGCGTTACAAAGCAAGGCCTATCACTCGGACTTAAACCGGGTATTCAGCTTGATTTTTCAGCGAAAATCCGAACTTCCTTCTGAAATTTTAGATAGTATTTTAGAGTTTTATAAGCCAATTTTTAAACAGCGTTATGATGATTTTACGAAGCGTCAGGCCGATTTAAACTCTCTGCAGGTTATTTCCCAGCGCTATACCACCCTGGAAACCTGTTTAACCGAGCTTAGCCTCGAGCCCCCCGAATCCACGGATGCCGAAGAGTCTGATATATCGGAGAAAGAAGGCAAATTGACCTTGTCCACTATCCACTCGGCGAAGGGGTTGGAATGGAAAGTGGTGTTTGTTTTATCGGCGTTGGATGGATATTTGCCGTCTTTCCAATCGATGGGCGATCTGGCTCAGCTGGAGGAGGAGAGGCGACTGTTGTATGTGGCTTTAACCCGGGCGAAGGATCAGTTGTTTGTGGTAAAACCGAACCTGGAAACGCCTGTATATTCCCGTCATCAAGGCAGTGTCTTAACCAAGCTGACCCGCTTTTTGGATCAGGGCATGCTGGCTGAAAGGTATATGGATACCTGGACCTTGGTTGAAGAACGGGAAAACCGGTTTCAGGCCATGGAAAATCCTTTTTCCAATCCGTTTGATGAAGGTTTTGACGAACCTAAACCAAATCCGAAAAGACGGAAGTATTTTTTTTAGATAGATCCCTGCTAACTTCTGGGAAAGTCATAAGCTGGTTGATAACTGCGATTCGTGTACTATATGGAAGTAGCGAATTATATGGACTTGGTGTTTTAAGAAAACTATGTAGATTAGCCTCTAACTCTCTAGTGACAGTTAAACCAAAGGACTCTCTCATACCTTTAGAATCTACTGTGTGTACATCCACATGTTTAAAATGATATTGATAACCATGGAGTAAAACTAATTGAACTTTTACAGTATCTTGAGAATTTTGGACTGTACGTACTGCTTTAGAGACGCAATCAAATTTTGCTAAATCAACAGCTAAGTTATAGAAATGTGTTTTGCTTGTTCTATCTAGAGAGGTTATCCCGGTTTGTGTATAAATAGAGTCGATGTACCCAGCATGGATTTGCATCTTAAAGAGTGCTAGTGCGGGCGTGTATTCGGATCTAGGGCTCATGGAAAGTGTATCAGTAGCAATCGTAAAGCACTTGCTACGCAATGAAGATGAAAAGGCTATTTTATCGAGGTGGTCACATAAGGAAGAATAGGCTTTGGCTTTAGTCGAGCCGTTAGTAAAAAAATCCATTTTAGTTAAACCTTGGAGTAGCCTTAGGAATGCTGCCGAGTTGCCTTCTTGATTCCAGTCCAGTGGTGTAGCTATAGGTCTACCAGCCATAAGGTATATCCGGTTAATTTCATTTGCGAGTAATTTAGGATGTTTATATCCTGCAACACAAACGTTACCTAATGTAACGTAATACTCCATATCGGACAGTTTCAGGTTAGGGTTTTCGTGGAGATTGAGTGTCCTTAATGTGGGCGGTACAGAAAGAGTACCTTCAGTAATTGTTGAAAGAGAGTTACTTTCCAAGTTCAGATTGTTCAATGATGTGAGTACAGAAAAAGTGCCTTCAGGAATTGTTACGAGGTAGTTGCGGCTTAAATCTAACTCTTTTAATGATAAGAGTTTATCAAAGGCTTTTGGATCTATTGTTAAGATTACGTTATTGCTCAGTCTAAGGGTAGTTAATGACGTTAGTCCAGAAAAGGCGTTTAAAGTAATTCCTTGGAGGCGGTTATCGGACAAATCAAGGTACCTCAATGAGGTAAGCTTTCCAAAGGCCTTGTCAGGAATTCCTTGGAGAAGGTTTCCAGATAAAAAAAGGATTTCCAATGACGACAGTTCAGAAAATAGCCTTTCTGAAAGGGTTAAAAGCCCGTTCTTCTCCAAATAAAGCTTTTTCAATGCACCTAGTCCTGAGAAGGCATTTTCATCAATCCTAGAGAGCTGGTTATAAGCTAAGTCAATACGAGTTACATGAGACAGCATCCAAAGCGGAGGAACCTGTGATAGGTTTAGCCCTCTTAAATTAAGATCTGTTCTTTTTTCGTCTAGTGCAATCAAAATGCGATTTTTTGCATGAACACGTCCCGCTTGTTCTAGCGTAGTGAGCCCCCTTTTGGCCCACTCGTTAAGAGCTGTGATGTACTGTTCACGATCTTGCACTAGCTGAATTTGCGGTGGCGGCAGTATAGGCGTAGACCTTAAAGTCATAGATCCTGAACGTGTATCGGTACTGGTGACGCCCTGATTTCTTTCTGTTGTAGCCATAAAACTTTGATGTGCAGTATTGCCTCGTTGTCCAACAGATGAGGTTGGTGTTAATCCCATAATGAATCTCCATAATGCTTAAAAATGTAAGCCGTTATGTTAAATGGAGATGGACGTAAAATCTATACCTTGTTTAGGTCGCTAGAAAAAAAGTCTCGGACAGCTTTAGTTGTTTCTTGTTCATACCTGTCTTTAGCTTGATTACAACGAACAATATAGTCATGTTCAGATTCATTAGGATGTTGTTCATGTGAATTGTCATAAACTCGATTAGAAATACTGTTAAATTTACATCCAACGTGGACTGCAGGAAAACTGGCAAGCTGCTGGATAACGGCTTGTCGTAAGCGTTCAGTAAGAGGTTGTACCCTAAACGCTTCCAGATCTGTGTTTATTTCAGTAATGATGTCTGGTGTAACAACTTCGGCCATACCTGGGTAATTCATATGAGATAAGGTTACGTTTGGAAACTGGTGCCGGCATTCGATGAGTAGTTTTAGTTGCAATTCGATGACATCTCCCAGATTTAGACTTTGAGCTATATCAGAAGCTCGTTTAGAAATGATATCCAGTTTAGCCAAATCAACAGCTAAGTTATAAAAATGGATTTTGCTTCTTTGATCGAGAGTGGCTGTTTCGGTTTGTTTATAAATAGAGTCGATGTACCCAGCATGAATTTGCATTTGAAAGAAACCAACGGCAATAGCGTCTACACAATCGGTGGAAAAGGCATGAGCAAGATGAAAGCAGACCTGGCGCAAAGGAGCTGAAAAGGCCATTTTATCGAGTAAGTCACAAAAAGAAGAATACGCTTCGACTTTAGTCGAGTCATTATTAAAATAATCCATTGCCGTTAAACGTTGGAGTAGATTTAGAAATCCTGCAAAATTATCTTCTGTTCTCCAGTCGAATTGTGCAGGTAAAGCTCTGTTCGCCATGGCGTATACCTGACTAATTTCATCTGATAATAGTGTCGGGTGTGTATATCCAACAATATCAACCTGTCTGGTTTGTAATTCCTCGTAAGTAGTTGGGTGCAATACAAGATTTCGGGTGCTGGATAGACGGAGCTCACTTAATTTACTAAGTGGAGAAAAGGCCTTTGGGTGAATAGCTGATAATGGGTTATATTCTAAATCAAGAGAAATCAATGACGTGAGTCCAGCAAAGGTGCTTTCAGCAATTTCTGACAGTTGGTTATGATTTAAAAAAAGTGTCATCAATTTTGAAAGTGTTGAGAAGGTTTTTTCGGGGATAGTTGTGATCTGATTCTCTTCAAGAAAGAGAAATATTAAATTAATATTTTGAGAAAAGGCTTTTTCATCAAGTGTTGATATTTGGTTTTTGCTTAAACAAATTGAATTCAATGACGTGAGCCCAAAAAAATCTCTTTCAGTAATCATGGATAATTTGTTTTTGGATAAATCAATCGTTCGTAACTGTGAGTAAAACCAAAGCGGTGGGATTTGTGATAAATGTAGATTACTTAAATTAAGATCCCTACTTGTATCTTGTAGACGCAAAATTAGATCGACTGCTTTTTTACGTCCTTCATTTTCCTCAGGTGAAAGTCCTTCCTGGTTTTTCCATTCATCAAGAGATCTGATATAAGCTTCACGTTCATTATCTCGAGATGCAACGGGTGAAACGTTTACAACCTGAATATCCGACAGTTGTATGCTTCTGTTCGAGCTTGCTGCTGTGTTTGAACGTGAACCAGAACTTGGACCTGACCTGGTTGTTGCGGGAGAACGAGGTGTCGTTCGTAAACTGGGGATAGGGCGTCTTCTTGGTCTGGGGATTGTCGTTTGTGGCCATATGGAAGGAAAGCATCTGCTAAACATTAAAAAACTCCAGAATATGTAAAAATGTAGGTAATATGTACCTTCTTATTTTTGTTATCGGAAAAAGCGTGTCCAAATTTCAAGTATTCTTGTTTAGGTCGCTAGAAAAAAAAGTCTCGGACAGCTTTAGTTGTTTCTTGTTCATACCTGACTTTAGCTTGATTACAACGAACAATATAGTCATGTTCAGATTCATCAGGATGTGGTTCATGTGAATTTTCATAAACTCGATCAGAAATACTGTCAAATTTACATCCATCGTGTACTGCCGGAAAATCGGCAAGTTGTTGGATAACGGCACGTTGTAAGTGTTCAGCAAGCGGTTGTGTACTAAACTCCTGTAGTACCGTATTTACTAAAGCAATGATCTCTGGTGTAACAACAGTGGCCATACCTGGGTAATTCATATGAGATAAGGTTACGTTAGGAAACTGGTGCCGGCATTCGATGAGTAGTTTTAATTGCAATTCGATGACATCACCTAAACCTAGTATTTGAGCAATATCAGAAGCTGCTGTAGAAATGACATCCAGTTTAGCCAAATCAAGCGCTAAATTATAAAAATGTGTTTTGCTTGTTTGATCGAGAGTGGTTGTTTCTGTTTGTTTATAAATAGAGTGGCTATAAGCTGCATGAATTTGCATTTGAAAGAAACCAACGGCAATAGCGTCTTCACAATCGGTGGTAAAGGAATGAGCAAGATTAAAACAGACCTGGCGCAAAGGCGATGAAAAGGCCATTTTATCGAGTAGGTCACATAAAGAAGAATACGCTTCGACTTTAGTCGAGTCATTATTAAAATAATCCATAGTCGTTAAACGTTGGAGTAGATTTAGGAAGCCTGCAAAATTGTCTTCTTTACTCCAATCGAATGGGGTAAGTACGTGTCTTCCTGCAGTCGCATATACCTTTCCAATGGCAACAATATTCGGGTGTCTATACCCATGAATTTTTACATTTCTTTGTTGTAATGCGAGATAATCTGTTTGGAATAGTTCAAAATTAGGGTTTGGGTGTAGCCAAATCTCAATCAAAGACGACAGTCCCGAGAAGGCATTTTGAGGAATTGCTGACAGTGGGTTATAGCCTAAATCAAGAACCTGCAATGACGTGAGTCCAGAGAACGTGCTGTCAGAAATTTTTGAGAGATAGGTATTAGACAAGACCAGTTTTTCTAATGTTGTGAGTGCAGAGAAAACGTTTTGAGTAATAGTTGGGAGAGGGTTATGTGACAATATAAGCGTTTCTAATGACGACAGTCCAGAGAAGCTATTTTGAGTAATAGTTGAGATAAGGTTATGGGACAAATCAAGCGTTTCTAATGACGACAATCCCGAGAAGGCATTTTGATTAATAGTTGTGATATCGTTATAGGATAAATTGATTCTTCGTAAATGTGAGCAAAACCAAAGCGGTGGGATTTGCGATAAATGGAGATCACTTAAATCAAGAGTTGTATGTGTAGGTTGTAGATTCAAAATGAGTTCTACTGCTTTTTTACGTCCTTCATCTTCCTTAGGTGTAAGTCCTTGCTGATTTTTCCATTCATTAAGAGATCTGACGTAAGAGTCATAACTACCTTGTGTCACAACGGGTGTAACATTCACAAACTGAATATGCACCTGGTGTACACTTGGGGACGAGCTTCCTGTTGTTCTGTCTGAATGTGAACCAGAGTTTGAACTGGAAATAGTGGTTGTGGCAGAACGAGACGTTGTTCGTAAACCAGGAGTTGTTCGTAATCCAGTTAGTCTCCTTTTTAGCCCATGTAATGGTGTTCGTGGCAATAAAGTAGGACAGCATTTGTTAAACATTAAAAAACCCCCAAGACTATAAAAATGTAGGTAACATCTACCTTCTTATTTTCGTTATCGGAAAAAGTATGTCCAAATTTCAAGTGTTTTTTAAGCAGCCCAATTTTAAATGATGTGTGTTAGATTACGCTGTAAATTGTCTTATTGAATATCAAACCATAGTTGTTTCACATCATGTCCATTCACCAAAAGATGCAAACAATGCTTACCGGGATACAACGTTCTGGTTGTCATTGCCGCTTTAAGCGGATGTCGTTTTTCAAGACTGATTTTTTCTTCTTTTTGAGCGTGAAATTGTTTAAGTTTATAAACTTTTGGTTTGGAGAGTTTTCCATTTTTTTGGATAAAAGAAATGGCATAATCCACAATAAAGCGTTGATTCTCGAGACTTGTAAAATCTAACCCAAATTCCAGGGCATTTCCTATGGGTATACTGTCGTTTTTTACGGAAAAATGTAGGTTCGTTAAGGCCGGATTGGATTGCACATCAAAAAAATGCAGGGCCTCTGAATGGCCTTGTTTTACCAGGGTTCTTAGGCTGTGTTTGATGATGAACTCCAGTTCTTTTGGATTTGCTTTTTTGTTGGTTTTCCAGCGTTTTAAGGTGTCTGTGACAATGTGGGGATGGATTTTACTGATGTCGTTAAGGTGATTGGCTACGGAGCGGGTTACGTATCGGGTGGGGTCGGTATATAGGGCTTCTAATAAGGGGAGCGTGTCGGTGTGGGTTAGATTTATTTTTTGGCACCAGGGTAGTTTGGGGCGGCTTCCTTCGCTGGCCAGGCGTCTGACGTGATAATTGGAATCTGTGGCCCAAAGGTTTAATTTGGCTAACGTTTCGTTCGGAAACGCATTGATAAAATAGCGAATCGAATCTTCGCAGGAAAACCGCATGGTCATGTGTTTTAACGCATCCAGCGACTGGTTTTTGTAGGCCTCTGTACACCCATATTTGGCTACAAAATGAGAGTAGGGCGCATAAATAAAGTCCCCAAAATCATCATCCATTAAGGTTGGATCAAGTGGCTCAGGCAGTGCATTAAGCAGAACAGCTAACGCCTCGGGATAGTCTTGAGGCAGATAGGTTTTTAAGCAAACTGTAATCCAGGTAATTCTCTCTTTTAATTCAAGCTCAGGAAATCGTGATAAAACGTCGGTATAAAAACCGTTTTCATCAAACTTTTTCCAGCTTTGTTTAAGTTCTTTGGAAATTTTATCTACTTTTTGAGGGTTAAATAAATGATCTTTTAATGAAAAGGACGGAGTTTTTGTTGTCATGGTGGTATTATAGGCGGATATTATTACGTTTGTTAAGGAAGAACTGTGATGTTTGAACTGATAGCGACACTATGTTTTGGATTGGCTGTTTGTCATACGTTTTTTGTAAAGCGTTTTCAAACGCTGGCTTTGTCGTTTAAACCTGGGTCTGTAGGTGAAAATCTCTTTCATTTATTGGGTGAAATAGAGGTTGTTTTTGGAGTGTGGGCCGCCATATTTTCAGTGATTATGACGATTATGTTCGGTAAAACACCCATTCTTACTTATTTATCGGGATTGTCGTTTTCCGAGCCTCTTTTTGTCTGTATGGTCATGATTGTTTCAGCTACAAAACCGGTTATGACTACTGCAAAATGGATTCTAAAAAAAACAGCATCACTTTTACCGTTTTCGTTTTCTGTATCTTATTACATGGTGTTGTTGATTTTAGGTCCTTTGTTAGGCAGCTTTATTACCGAGCCCGCCGCCATGACAGTGGTTGCTGCACTTTTATACACCGATTTTTACTCGAAAAAACTATCCACAGAACTTAAATACGCCACACTTGGATTATTATTTGTGACAATTTCCATCGGCGGAACCTTAACGCATTTTGCCGCCCCTCCTGTCGTAATGGTAGCCTCAACCTGGGGATGGGATATGAGTTTTATGTTTATGAATTTTGGATGGAAAGCCTTGATTGCCATTATTTTTTCTGTCCTGTCTGTTGTGGTCTTTTTTAGAAAAGAACTGTCTGAACTTCCGGTCGAAAATCAACACACATCTTTGGAAACCCCTGTCTGGATGGCTGTTCTTCACGCTGTTTTTTTAGTTGGTATTATTGCCTTAAGCCACTATTCCGTTGTGTGTGTGATGGTGTTTTTATTGTTTTTAGGTGTGTATCAGGTGACTCAGGAATATCAATCCGAGTTAAAGATAAAAGAAGGCCTTTTGGTGGGATTTTTTTTAGGGGGATTAGTTATTTTTGGAGGTTTGCAAAAATGGTGGCTTGAACCGCTTTTGTCACAGATGCGTTCTGGAACCCTGTTTTTTGGATCCATCGGGCTAACGGCCATCACCGATAATGCGGCCTTAACCTATCTGGGATCCCAGCTCCCATCGCTGACGGACTCTGCCAAATATGCGTTGGTGTCGGGCAGTGTTGTTGGCGGAGGATTAACGGTTATTGCCAATGCCCCAAATCCCATCGGGTTTTCTGTTTTAAATCCGGCTTTTGGTGAAAAAGGCATTAGTCCACTTGGATTGTTTTTTGCTGCTTTACACCCAACTTTAATAGCCGCATTGTGTTTGGGTTGCCTCTAACACCATTTTTTAAGGATAAGGGAGGGGGGTATGCACACTAAACATCTATCTGTTTCAAAATCTCTCACGTTAACGGAAACCCTGTCCGATCTTCTGGCATTTTCAGAACGCTATTGCCATGAAAAAAAATCCAACAGACGCCTGCCTTTACCGCCTTATCTCGAAAACCTGCAGTCGTCATGGTCTATTTTTCGTTTTGTACCTGCTGCCGTTTCTTTATTTAAGGATTTAGCTCACTTAAAAGACCAGGATATGGCGTTTGCACAAGAGGTTTTGATGATGTGTTTAACCCAGTCAAAACAACCTCAGGAGTGGGTGAAAACGTTTGAAACGTGGTTGGATAAAAAAGGAATAACGGTTGTTCTGAATGTGTTTCTTTTAGGCTACCTGGCTAACCCTTCTTTGGATATCAATTATGCCTATATGCTGGTGTATTCGATTATTACCCCCAAAATGGCCCTGGCATTACGTGAAAAAAGCCCCGAATTTTCTGCTGAAAAGAAATTCTGGACGCAGTTTTTAAAGACATTTTTACCTCCTTACTGTGATGGATTAACCAATCCCCCGAAACGATTAGCAGATTTTTTAATGGTGGATAAAGAGGCTGAAACACCGGGCATTTTTGGCCTTGCCTTTGATTTTTCAGGACAGGATAGGGATTCCTTTAGAGGTGTGCTGAACCAGAAGCTGGGATTGGTTACAAATTATTCCACCTCTGCATTTTATACAGATTTCGCACAGTTTATTTGCCCGTCAGCGACCAGTTCCTTGCAGTTCTGCCCATTAAGTATGGACACTGATTCCGGAAATTCCGATTTTGAGTTTTCTCAACATATTCAGCTAAGGCCATTTTTAGGAGGTATCAAACCATCCACGATGGGACGTCTGTTTTTTTACGATCAAACCCGACCTTACGGTGTGATTCATCCCTCACTTTTTTCGACTAATTTATATGATGTTCACGGAGGTGATACCTTTATCCATCCCGTATTATGGGCTGTTCATGACCTGATTCACTACGTCAATATTTTGAGGGGCGATTTTTCCGGCCAAACCATTTTGTCCAGAGGTAAACAGGATCTGGATACATGGGTTCCAACGGTATTATCCGGGCTTTCAGAACTGGAAACAGTGGATGATATTCTGGTAAAAACCTTTGTAACAGGCACGGTATATGACACAAAACCGAATAGTGACCTGATTAAAGAGAAACTATCCAGGGTTCTGTTACCCTTTTTAACCGAACGTTTATTGGAAATTCCACATGGCTTTTCCGATACCGCCGTTTTTCTGAGAGGTACACTGATAAACGGACTGTCCATTTTTTGTAATGAAACGTTTTTTCCAGATATGGAGCGGTTATCCCAAACAGACGTAAACTCTATTTCCCGTCAAACAAGTCCGGTTTTTACCAAAATAATGGGGTGGTTATTTCATAACTTTAAATTAAAGCTCAGCTAAGGGGGGGCTAAGACTGCTAAGGGCTTTATCAAGCCCTATATTTTCAAAAAATGTTTTAAAATCTTTTAAATTTGGCTTGCCTATTTGATGCGTTACATAGTGATAGTTTCTTCCGAAGTCTGCCAATGTACCGCCTGCTTTGAATTGATCAACATCACTTGATCCAAAAAGAACAGGAATTGTAGGTTCAAGCGCGGCAATATGACGGGTGGCTACATCTCCAGTCATAATAGGCATACTGACATCCATACTTATTAACGCTACTTTGTCTGCATTTGCCTTATTGCTAATGTAATCAACAGCAGATAGTCCATCTGTGAAGGTTATAATTTCAATATGTTGAGTATTTCTTAAGTAAGAATCCATATATTCTTTGCTTTTTAAAGTCGTCATGAAAGATTTTATAGCCATAAAAATGGCGGATGTAATGAGTGGATGATGAAATACAGTGTCTTCAACTATAAGAAAGACTGGTCGTTTTAACGCGCCTTTTTGATCTAACCAATAGTCAAGCTCCCGTTTATAAATGTTTGATTGTAGTGAGGGTAATGCCAGTTGTTTGTAGTGCATGAGAATCCTTGAATACTGTTGGGAATATCCACTTTTTTATCTTATCGTGAGACTTGATAAAAAATTTCAGGTTTCTTTATTATGCCAGTTATGCTGCATGATTTCAGCATCCCGTTTGTAATCTCCTGGTAAAAGGACGGCTTTTTCAAGTAATCCTTTTGCTTTGTCGTACTGTCGTTTTCTCATCATTAATACGGCCATATAATAATAGCCGTCACCACTTTTTGGATGTTTTTCGATGGCTTTTTGGTAGTATTGCTCTGCCGTTTCCAGCTGATTCATATCTTCATATGAGTAGCCGCAACCTAACAGTGCGTAAAGGTTGGATGGCGCAATTAGCAACACGCGTTTGAAGTAGGTGATGGATGTTTTGAAATGCCCGGAATTTGAGAAATAATCACCGCGTTTGTTGGCCCAATCAATTAAAAATGGGTAGGAGATGCTGAAAAAAAGAATCTGTAATACAAGCGAAAGTGCCAGTTTTTTTAAGCCAGCCATAATAAAACCACTCCTGAAAAAATAAGGGCATTGGCAATGACAATAGGCATGTACGGTCTGAGTTTGGATAGCGTTTCCAGCGACAATCCTTTATGAGTTAAGAGGCTCAGCAAAACAACAGGAAAACCCTGGCCGAGGCTGTAGGCTCCGAAGGTTAAAAATCCAGATCCAATATGACCTTTAATCACGGTTAAAGAAGCCAGCATCACCAGCATGGGGCCACAGCCGGGGCAAACAGGCGTTTCAATCCAGGCAAAAACCAATCCCAGTATAAAAAAATGGAACGTGGTTTTGGGCTTAAATCGTTTTAAAAACCGGCTCCAGGTTGTGTCGTGATGACAATGCTCATCGTGGCAGCTGTGATCGTGGGGTTTTGTGCTTAATAATCCCAATCCCCAGACTATACCTGCAACGCCTAAAACACCCAGTAAAAGCCCGGATAACTGCCAGTGTTTGTTAAATACAAAGGCCAGCTGCTGGAAAAAATAGCCGATAATCATGTAACTGATCGTCATTCCGATAATAAACGCCGAGCATTTTTTTGCGATAGTAAACGAGGTATGTTTGGCCTCCGCTACCAGAATCCCTGTTAATAACGGAACCTCAAGCAGAGCGCAGGATAAAACGCCGCCTACAAATCCAAAACAAAAAACATCAAAAAAAAATTTAATGTCCACGCAGGAGTTTATAGGCAAAAACCAGTAAAAATACGGTGCCGTTTACCAGAATGACGAAGGCTCCGGTTGGTAAGTTGAAAAGATAAGAGCCTAAAATCCCAAATACCATGCAAAACGAGGCGATTATTGCCGATAAACACAGGGCCTGTTTAAAGCTTTTTGACAGTTGTAAGGCTGTTACGGTTGGAAAAATAAGGAGGCTGGAGATCAGCATGGTTCCAATCAAACGAATGCCTATGGCAATGGTCACGGCTGTTAATATCATGATGACGGCCTGTATTTTTTTAACGGGAAGTCCTGAAATCTGGCTGAATTCCGTATCGTAGGTCAGTGAAAAAAGCTGGGGATAGTAGCGGAATAATCCAAGAAAAAGTATCAGACATAAACCTGCTGAGATTAAAATATCGTGCTGGGTTAGTGTTAAAATACTTCCAAACAGGGTGCTGGTAATATCCAGATTAAACCCTTTGGACAAACTTGCGATACACACCCCCATGGCTACCGAAAACGATGATATCAACCCGATAGCCGCATCGGCATGAAGACCGGCTTTTTCATTTAATTTCAAAATCCCGATAGTTGTAAGGCAGACCAGCGGCAATGTAATCCATAGCGGAGACACGGCCAGAACAAAGGCCAGTGCCGTTGTTGCAAAACACACATGGGCTAATCCGTCCCCAAGAAGCGAGTACCGTTTCAACACCAGAAAAACCCCTAAAACCGAGCAGCTTAGCCCCAGAAAAAGCCCCGCGGCAAGGGCGTTAAGTATAAACGAATAATGAAGCGCTTCCAGTACTCTATCCAACATGATGATGATTCCCGCACCAGAGATGCTGTGTAATGTCGGTGTCTGTCATGGACGATTCAAAATCGGCGTACTGACCGTAAAACTGTACGGTTCTGTCCAGATAAAGGATGGTTTGTGCGTATTTACCCAGTGCCGTAATGTCGTGGGACACCAGAATAAGTGTAAGCCCGTTTTCATCGTGAAGGGTTTTAAGCAGGTGAAAAAACTCGTGACGGATTTGAGGATCCAGGGCACTTGTAGGCTCATCGAGGATAAGAAACTGAGGCTGATGCACCAAGGCTCTGGCCAATAAAACCCGTTGTTGCTGACCGCCGGATAAAGCCCCGATTTTTTTGGTTGAAAAACTGGCCAAATCCAGCTGGGATAAAATGGTATGAAGATACGCTTTTTTTTCTTTGTCGGAGAGCTTTTTTTTACAGCCTAAAAACCCGGTTTGAATGACTTCTTCCACGGTGGCTGGAAACAAGCTGTCTGGCGAAAAAATATTTTGAGGCAAATATCCCAAAGAGGGTTGCTGTTGCCAGGTAATTTGCCCCGACTGAGGTTGGATAAGGCCAGCCAGTGTTCGAATGAAGGTGGTTTTTCCGCCTCCGTTTGGGCCAATTAGCCCGATATAGTCTTTTGATGTAATGGTCAGGTTAATGTCATGCAAAATGTCTGCACCTTTTAGGGTAACGGTCAGATTCTGAACAGTAACAAGCGTTTCCATGATCTAAAAATCTTAATGCAATACTATAATATTTGCAATTCTGTAACGGCTTTTTTCTGTTGTTTTATTGACAAAAAAATTCTTACTGCGTAATGTTTTTTTCTGAAAAAGGGAGACAGGAGTTCTCTTTTTATGGTTTTTAAAAAAATAGTTGCGCTTGATACGGCTTCCATGGTTCCTCCTTTGACAGAGAAGCGGTTTGCCTCTGTTTTTCATGTGCTTGCAGAGTATAATGCCCGGGCAAAATATGGTGTTTATCCTACGCCCGAAGACCTTTATTCTGACCTTTTTTTGCATCAACGACCCCCTTCACCCGGAGACAGGCGAGGGTATTCCCGTCATAAAAAACATGTGGACCGTTCATTAGGTCCTTTTGTGTCTCAGGATATTGCTACGCTTGTACTTTTTTTGCAAAGCCCATATCTCATAAAATTTGATGAGTGTCTTGCATCCATAACGTCATCCCGGTTGACGATGAAAGAAGTGGCTGCTCTGAAAAGCAACTTGTCCAGCCTTGATCCTCATTTTATAAAATGTCTTGCAATGGCCTGTCTCTACACACGAATTGATCAGCAGAATCCAGATGGAAGTCGAACCTTTGACTTTTATGTTCCCCCGTTTTATATCATTGATTTATGCCGGATAACCGAACCAAATCAGCAACTGGGTTCTGATAAAAGAAGAGACATCGATCAGGCCTTTTCGACAAAGCTTTTTGAGTCCTTTTATGATCATGATTATGAGGTTGTTGATATCAGATTGGCGTCTTACCTTCCGTCGTCAAATAATGCTGCTTATATGGTTTTAAAACTTGCTGAAGGTCTTCCTTTTGGCTGTGAGTCTCATATTTATTTCAATCAATCCGGTTTAAATATTTCTCCCTTGGAATTTTCCAACAAAGGCGTTCATCCTTTTGCATTGACCGATGAACGTAATAGGCCATTGTTTGGACATATAGGCCTTTTGAAACATAAATCCATTTGGGGTGATTTTCTTGTAAGCCCAAGCAGTGATCCAGGTCAACATCCAGATCATACTGACACGTCAAAAGAAGATGCCGATGCCCATTATTTTCTCCCATCAGGACTGGTAGAGCTGGATAAGTAATGAAATTGCATTTGAACCTGACTTAGACTAAAATAAAAACTTCATATGGAACAGTTAAAAACAGGAATAGAAGGTTTGGATGCATTACTGTACGGAGGTATTCCAAAAGGAAGAACCTGCCTCATCTCCGGGGAGCCCGGAACTGGTAAAACCCTGTTTTCCCTGCAATTTCTACTTGAGGGTCTTCAAAACGGCGAAAAGGCCTTATATATTACGATTGATGAAAAACCCGAACATGTGTTGTCGGATGCCGAATCTTTAGGTTGGGTGATTCAGCCTTACCTCGATAACGGCTTATTAAAAATTCTGGATGTAACCTCCTATTTTTCAACCTCAAAAATTGGGGATTTTGATGGCATTGATATTAACCAGATTATTGAGGATATTATGGCGGTTGTAACCTCGCATGGAACCCAGCGTCTGGCTGTGGATCCTATTGCGCCCCTGGTTTTTTCGGGGCATTCGGTTACTCATGTGGTGGAATATATCCGCCGCTTAATTTTTATGCTTGAAACCATTCCCACCTGCACTACTATGCTGACCTCTTATGTTCCGGTTGGATCCACAAAAATGAGCCACCATGGCATAGAAGAGTTTGCAGCGTCCGGCATTATTTTATTGCGTCTTGTGCATCTGAATCATAATGTTGTGCGTTCCATTCGGGTTCGTAAAATGCGTGGAACCCGTATCGATTTAACCGAATACAGTTTTGAAATTCTTCCAAACAGGGGTCTTGTGTTAAGGCAGCCTATTTCATGACCAAAATTTTAATTGCCGATGATGAACCGAATATCCTTCTTTTAACACAAATGTTGTTTCAGGAAATGGGCTACGATGTCATCACAGCTGTAAATGGTGAAGATGCCATCCACAAAATCAGCGTAGAGCGTCCCGATCTCATTATTACCGATGTAGTTATGCCTAAAAAAAGCGGTTTTGAAGTGTGCCGCCATGTTCGCTCCCAGGCCGATCCCAAAATTGCCGAATTACCTATTATTATCCTGTCTGCCATGGGTGACGAATACAACAAAATCACCGGTTTTGATGGCGGCGCCGACGATTACATCACCAAACCTTTCAGCGTTGATGAACTGAAATCCCGCACCAAAGCCCTGTTATTACGCCGCTCGTCATTGGTTTCCCAGGAAGTGTCCTTACCCTCTTTTGACAATGCTGATGCCTCCATTTTAAAAGTCTCAACCGGATTACCCCAACTGGACGATTGCCTCAGCGGAGGTCTTCCAAAAGGATCCAATATTCTGGTTGTTGGGCCTATCGGAAAAGGCAAATCCAGTTTTTCCCGTGATTTTATCTCAAACGGCTTAAAACATTCCGAACGTTGCCTGTTTGTGGCTTTGGATGATAATCCCAAACAAATTCGTTCCCAATTAGCGATCAATTTACCTCGCTCTATTTCCGAATATGAAACCTCAAACTTATTACGTTTTGTAGACGCCTATTCCTGGTCCACTTTATCCTTACCTGAAGATGAACCCTTTGTGATTAAAGGAAATTTAGAGCTAAATCAGCTCGCAGGAAGCATTTCAGATGCCGGTGTCGAGCTTGGCCAGACCGTTCAAAGCAAGCTTGGCGGACGTCGGGTTATCGATTCTATATCAAGTCTATTAATTAATTTTGATCTTCCATCTGTTCAGCGGTTTTTAAACCAGATTGCACGTACGGCTATTTCATTTGGCCATGTCACAACCCTGTTTATCCTCGAAGAAGGCACGGTTTCAGATCAGGTGTTAAACAATATCAAATATATTATGGACGGCGTTCTGGAGTTTTCAGAAAAAGACGATAAACGTGTCGTTCGGGTATCGTCCATGAAGTGGGCAAAATACAACAATCAATGGGTCAATTATTAATTTTTTAGGAGAAAAACGGTGGAGCTTCACGGAGAAGAATTAGTCAGACAGCAAAAAATGGAAGAATTACTACAAGCAGGTGGTGTGCCCTTTGCGTATACGTACGATAAAACACATGCTATTGGGGAGTTATGCGCAACTTACGCTCATCTTGAAGGTGAAAACACAAGTACTCCCGTTTCCATAGCTGGACGGATTATGGCCAAAAGAGGCCATGGAAAAGCAACCTTCGGAAATGTGATGGATGAATCCGGTTCCATTCAATACTATGCCAAACAGGATGCCTTGGGTGAAGCAGACTATCAACATCTTTTACATCTGGATGTGGGCGATATTATTGGGATTAAAGGCGTTATTTTCAGATCTCAAAAAGGCGAATTAACCGTTCGTATTGCGTCGTATCAGTTGTTAACAAAAGCGTTGCATCCACTTCCTGAAAAATATCATGGTTTACAGGATAAAGAACTCCGTTACCGTCAGCGTTATGTAGATTTAATTGCTAATCCGGAAGTAAAAGATACCTTCAAAACCCGTTCCAAAGTGTTGTTGTCTATCCGTCAGTTTTTGGATAACCAGGGTTTTATGGAAGTGGAAACGCCGGTTTTGCATGCCATTTACGGCGGTGCTGCAGCCAGACCCTTTAAAACCTTTCATAATGAGCTTGGACAAAATCTTTATTTGAGAATTGCGCTGGAATTACATTTAAAACGTCTGATTGTAGGCGGATTTGAGCGTATTTTTGAAATCGGCCGCGTATTCAGAAACGAAGGCGTTTCCTTTAAGCACAATCCCGAATATACCCTTATGGAACTGTATCAGGCCTATGCCGATTACACCGACATGATGGCCTTAACCGAGTCTTTATTATCCAGCCTCGTACTTCAACTTACTGGAAGCTATGTGCTGACTTATCAGGGCGTAACCCTCGATTTCAAACCGCCGTTCCGCCGTTTAACGCTGGCTAATGCCTTGAAAGAATATGCCGGGGTGGATATCTCTGACTCTGTTGAAAATCTTCGTGAAAAGGCAAAATCATTGGGTCTGGATGTATCCCAAAAGCCGCTTCGGGGTCAGCTTATTCAATATATTTATGATAAACAGGTGGAACATCAACTGGTTCAGCCGACCTTTATTATGGATTACCCATGGGAAACCTCACCGCTGGCCAAGCGCAAACGGGATGACTCAACCATGGTTGAGCGTTTCGAGCTGATTGTAAACAGCATGGAACTTGCCAATGCGTTTTCCGAACTTAACGATCCTATCGATCAACACGCCCGCTTTGTCGATCAGATGAAGGCCAAAGAAGCCGGCGACACCGAAGCCCACGAAATGGACGAGGACTTTGTAAATGCCCTGAAATACGGCATGCCTCCAACCGGTGGACTAGGCATAGGAATCGACAGGGTTGTCATGTTGCTGACCGATTCGCCATCGATCCGGGACGTTCTGTTTTTCCCACACATGAAACATTAAGTGGACACCTATACTGCTTTACTCCGGGCTATTAATGTTGGCGGAAGAACCGTCATCAAAATGCAGGAGTTACGGGAGTGTTTTACCCAAAACGGGTACGATGCCGTCTCTACCTATATTCAAAGCGGCAATGTGTTTTTCAAAACAAACCCTCAAAACAGGCAGATACTGGAAGCTACGCTTGAAAAACAGCTTGCCGAAACTTTCCCGTATAAGCCAAACGTTTTTATCCGAAATCTTACCGATATTCAAACTCTCGTAGCCTCTTTCCCGGAATTCTTCTCAGATCCAGACTGGAAACATAATGTGATGTTTTTAAACCAGGCTCTGGATTATGACGGCGTAACAAGCTTGTTTTCTCTTCATCCAACGTTTGAAAAAGTAGTCTATGTTCCAGGTGCGTTGTTCTGGTCTGTCAGCAAAGCAGCAACCGAAAAAACCTGTCTTGATACATTAAATGCTAAAAAAGAATCCAAACTTATGACGGTGCGAAACAAAGCAACAACCCTAAAATTGCTAGAGTTGATAACTCTTACTTCGACATAAATTCCGTTTCTTTCCACTGGTTGGCCATCAAAATATCCAGTTTTTCATGTAGCTGTCTGATTTCCAGTTCTGCTTTAACATTCACTAGATAGTCGTTTTCGGCACGCAGTCTGTCTTTTTTCTCCTGCCTGTTCTGGCTCATCATAATGATAGGGGCCTGAATAGCTGCAAGACAGGACAATAACAGATTAAGCAGAATAAACGGGTAAGGATCAAAGGGTTTTGCAAGCAACGCTATACTGTTGAGTATAATCCAGCTGACCATCGATAAGACAAATAATCCTATAAAAGCCCAGCTTCCCCCAAATTCGGCAAGCTTGTCCGAGACTTTTTCTCCAAATGTTTCTGGCTGTTCTTTTGTGATTTTAGTGTGACTGTTGTGATGGGTTTTGTGATAGTTGTTATGGGCGGTATTAACAGAATTCTGGATAAATGTGGCCTGAATGTCTTTTAGATCTTTAAGGCAGATAAAGTGACCGGTTTCTTTCCAGTTGGGGTAAGTTGCAGTGATCGTGCTGTGAATGGCCTGAGACAACATCTCCGAAGGGATAACCTGCTGAATATCTTTGTGATGGTTACAAATACTGCAGGTTACCTTCATCGGCGTTTAAACGTTATTCTTCGTCTTCGTCTTCAAATTCTTCATCATCGATAACTTCAGCAAGAATAGCCAGGATATTATCCAGTTTTTTGTTGATTTTTTCTAATTCTTTTGAGATAGCAGGAGAGGTAGCGCCGCCAGATTGTGGTCTGTCGAAGTTTCTGTCTGAGCTTCTGTCAAAAGAACGGGATGGTTTTGAGTACGACTCGTTATCATGATCGCCGCTTCTAAAGCAGTTGTCGCAGTATACAGGTTTGCCGTTTGTTGGTCTGAAAGGAACTTCACAACTTTCACCACATTGGCTGCAGGTTGCTTTGAACCCTTGTTTTTTACCGGTAAAATTTTTAAAGCTGGTATCTTTAAAGTCTCTTCCGCCTCCGTTTCCACGAGGGGGTTTGCTTCCATAAGATTTGTATGTTTTCATAAATGTTTTTCCATTTTCCTGATAGTATTCAAGCTATTAGAGTCTAAGGCTTTAGTGGTAGAAATGCAATCTTTTATTTGAAGTGTACGAAGATTCTGCCGAAGTTTTTATCATCCTTTTCCACTCGATGATACAGGCTTTTTATCTCTTTGCGTTCAAGAAATCTCAGGACAGATTTTTTTAGTTGTCCGGATCCTTTTCCAGGTATGATTTCCACCAGTTTGATTTTCTTTTCAACCGCTTCACTGACGATACGTTGCAGTTCTGATTCTATTTTGTGACCTTTGTTAAAAATATCGTGTAAATCCAGCTTTAATTTAGCCATGGTACTGATTATTTTTTTTCTAGAAGTTCGATTTTGTATCCGTTAGGATCTTCAACAAAGGCAAGTAAGGTTTTGCCATGTTTCATTGGGCCTGGTTCCCGTGTGATTTTGACACCATTTTCCCGTAATCTATCACAGGTTTTATAAAGATCGTCCACGCTAAACGCCAGATGTCCAAATGCGGTTCCAAGCTCGTAGGTATCCACGCCCCAGTTATAGGTGAGTTCGATAACCGTTTCTTTTTGCTCGTTTTCAAAACCTAGGAAGGCAAGTGTAAATTTTCCATCCGGGTACTCGTTTTGGCGTAACAACGTCAGCCCGAAATGAGTAGTATAAAAGCGAATGCTTTCATCCAGATTTTTTACGCGCAGCATGACATGAAGAAATCTCATAAGGGAAGTGTGACATAGTTGCATCATTTTGAAAATGGGAGCCGTTTGTCTTAAACTGGTTTGATGTTTAAGCACCTCGCTTTTGTATCGCCGGCAGTTTCGACACTTCCTTACACACCTTTTGTTATCCCGAATAAACCTCCTGCAGGGTTTGAGCCTGTTCACGCTGACCGTTTACGTGCCACACTTTACCAGGAATCCAAGCGTTTTTTAGAGTTTTTGAACTCAAAAATAAAAATGGATAGTTCGGATTTATTGTGGTGTTTCCGTTATTTTTCTCAGTTGCAAAAGGTTGCTCCCATTCCTAACCATAGGCAAAATTCTGATGCGTTGGCTATTTTTTGTGTGCTTGTTCGGGATGTTCACACCGATACGTCCGCAACTGTTTTTTCACAATTAATGGGATTGGCTCGGGCCTCTTTTCCATCTTTGCCTCCCATGTGGTTTGTTCAAAATCTGGGAGAAGGCGGTTCTGCTACTGTCTCTAAATATTATCTGGGCACTAATCCTGATTCTGAAGCTGTTGCCATAAAAAAAGGTACTCGTCAGGGTGGATTTAATTTATTTACCTGTGTATACGAAGCTATGAGTTTAGCTGATCAGGGTGTACCTGTTTCGATAGTGCTTGATAAGAAAAACGAGCCACTTTTGGTTATGCCTGTGATGACATCTCCCGTGCTGAACACGGTGGATGATCGTGTCCGTTTTGCAGAAACTGTTTTACAAAAAGTCCGTTTTTATACAGGTCAAAATAGATTGACGACAGATCTAAAACCAAGAAATATTATGATGTATAAGGATACCGTTATTTTTATTGATATGAACATTCCTATGGATTACAGGTTAATTGCCTGGACTATGTTTAAAAACAACAATCGTATTCCTACATTTTCGATAGCTCGACCTTATGTTGCAATGTCCATGGCTGTTGAAACGATGCCGGATTCAGCCCCTGAACATACATCCCATGATCATCCTGTTCCGGTCTGGATGGATGGATTTTATAAACATCCGTCAACAATACGTCATTGGCTATCGTTGAAAGATCTTTATCCTGTTTTGTCGAAAGATTATGGAAAAGCCATTGAAAGTCGTGGCGTTTTTTTTGAAAAAGAAGCCTGGTTTGCCGCCTGTTTTACTATTCTGCATCAAACAATTTCAGATTCAACATTAAGAGACGATATCTTAAAACATACTTTACATGCTTTGGATACCTTTTATATTGTGAACCAAAACCGTTTGCCCATTGATGAAGGTATGGGTAGAGTGATGTTGTGTCTCGAGCTGCATGTGCGGCCATTATTTGGTGAACATTCCAGGTTGTTCGATACGTTGAAAAACGCATTTTTGGCGGATCCAGCCATGACGCCCCTGGTTGGACGGATAGAAGACGGTATTCTTTTACCTAGGATTCGTTTAGCACAAAAGTAACGGGAATTTCAATAACAGAGCTTACAGCAATCCCAAACCGTTTTGCAGGTGAAAATGTCCATTTTTTAGCCGCTTTGGCTGCAGCCTGATCCAAGGCCAGTACGCCAGAACTTTTTTTGATGGAAACAGCCGTGGGAAGTCCTTCTTCATTGATGGTAAGGCTAAGAATAACTGTCCCTTGTTGTCCTCTGGCTTTTGCACTTTCGGGGTAAGGAGGGGTAGGGTTATTTTTATAGTTGGGCTGTGCACTGGTGTTTAACTGTGAATTATTGGAACCGGGATGCGGTGTTTCTGAAACATGAGGGCCTTTGGATTCACCGCCGGCAGTATGTTGTTGTGTTTTAGGTGTATCTTTTGGACTTTCTTTCTGGACCGGTGCAGCTGGTTGAGGGGGCTGGATTTTTTGCTGAACAGGAGCAGCGTCCTGATCGTTTAAGGTATTGATGGGAGGTTGAGGGTCAGAAACAGGCATAGATGGTCGTGATTGCGGTTGCGATGCAGACGAAACTCCAGGTGCGGCTGCCAGCTCAACATCAACAGATGCCGAGTTTAAAACGGCAGGAGAGGACTGTGAAAAATACAGATTGGCTGCACCTAAAAAAAGAACGTGACAGATAAGCGAAAGACCGATGGCGTTACGGGATTTCATGTTATCCCTTTGTTCGGATAGTAATTTTTGTGATGCCCAGCAAGCGTGCTTTATCCAATACCTCAATGGCCTGACCAAATTCGGCTTTTGTATCCCCGTTGATAATTAATTTCAGGTCGGGATGTTGTTGCTTTAATTCTGCAAGTTCTCCATGAAGATCTTTGGCGGATACTTTGATTTTATCCAGCATAATGTCACCATCCTGAGTAACCGTAATGGTGAATACATCGTTTTTATCGGTAGAAACCGACGATTTTGCTACAGGTAGATTTACAGGCACCCCCGTATTTTTAACCATGGATAATGACACCATAACAAAGGTAGCTAAAAGAAAAAAGACGATATCGATAAGAGGAATGATTTCGATTCTGGCTTTTTTAGTGCGTTGGAACGATGTAAGTTTCATGGCTATTTTGTATCACGCAAAACCAGAAGCTCTAAATGAGTGGCGGCTTCTTCGATATTGTGGCGTGCTTCTTCAACTCTTGCATTAAGGTAGTTGAAAGGAATAAGGGAGACCATGGCAATTAAAAGACCAAAGGCTGTTGCGATTAAGGCTTCGGCAATACCCCCGGTGATGGCGGTTGGGGCATCAAGTCCGGCTGAACCTAATAATCCGAAGGCCCCGATCATGCCGGTTACCGTACCAAACAGACCCAAAAGCGGCGCAAGGGTGATAATGGTATCCAAAATAGACAGCCCCTGCGTAAAGCTTTTTAACTCGCGGGTAGCTGATAATAACAGGGCGCTTGAAAACCCTTCATTGCGATGAATGAGTCCTGCAACAAGTGTTTTGGCTACCACGTCCGAGCTGTTTTTACCGGCTTCAATGGCTTTATCAAATTCTTTTTTTTCAGCAAGATTCAGGATCTGTTCAACCACATTGTCCTGACGCTGTTTTTTTTCACGGTAAATAAAGGCCAGACGCTCGATTACAACCGATAATGCTACCAGCGATGTTAGTAATAACGGCCACATGATGGGACCGCCTTTTTGAAAAATACTCCACAACATTTATGCGTCTCCTTTAGTCTGTTTTTTTAACCGTTTAAAGCCCATTACATAGCCCGAGTAAACCAGAAATACGGCAATTCCTGATCCCAAAAAGGCAAGAATGGCACCTAAAAGTCCAGCATTTTCTCCGGTGTGTAAAAACCTGGCCCAGTATACAGGCGTAGTTTCCAGGGTTTCTCCGGTTTTAGGATCTACGGCCAATCGTGTAAATGTGGTGTATATCCCGTTAGTTTCTTTAACCATAACACCGATGACTTTTTTTCTCGGTGGTTTTTTTACAAAATCATTGGCAACCAGTGCCAGCCCTGTGATGGTTAGTGCAAGCAAAAGTGGCGCACCCCAAAGTCCCAGCTGGTAATGCCATTTTCTTAACCCTTTAAATTTAGGTAATCCGATATAAATGCCGCTGATAATCATCATTAAAAATAAAAATGAGATGCCGTTTTTAATCCATTCTCCATACGGTTTTAAAGGTCCTGATAACCCAAACCAGCGGTGGACCATCTCCACTTTTTTAAAGGCCGCCGTAGCTGATCCTTCTTTTCCTAAAACCTCTCCTGTATAAGGATTAACAAAAAGGGTTCCTTCTTCACGACCCAGATTAACGCTTGTTGCCTCGCTGGGATTGTTACTGACCATGATGTTTCTGGGTTTTGCTTTTGGATAAGCCTCTTTAACACGGTCTACAATGTCAAGAACAGACAACTTTGGCCCCTGTTGCTCTGCTACAACCCGTTGAGGTTCCAACAGTGGTAATATCTGAGGTCTAAACGCCAGCATCATTCCTGTTATGGATAAAATCAACACACCTAAACCCGTAACAAGTCCAACCCATAAATGGGCCCAAAATAAAAATTTTCTTACTTGCATGATTACAATTCAGCCCATTGTCTTAGTAAATTGTGATAGATTCCTGTTAATGGAACCGGAAACGCACTGTCAGGATTTTCCTGATTTAATCCACGGATGGCCGAATCCAGATCAAACATCAGGGTTCGTTGTCCATCGTCACGAATCATACTTTGGATCCAGAAAAAAGAACATAGACGGGTTCCTTTTGTAACAGGTTTGACGTGATGCAGGCTGGTAGCCGGGTATAAAATCATCTGACCAGCCGGTAGCTTTACTTCTTTAACGCCGTAGGTATCTTCAATACACAGCTCTCCACCTTCGTAATCGTCAGGGTTGTTGAAAAACAGGGTTGCGGATAAGTCCGTACGGATACGGTAAGGGGTTCCCGGTATTTGTCTGATCGAGTTATCCACATGGGTTCCAAAGGACTGTCCACCTGAATACCGATTAAAGAGAGGAGGAAAAATACGAAGTGGAAGTGCTGCAGAAATGAACAACGGATTTTTTTCCAGTGCTTTGATAATCAGTTCGCCAACCTGTACAGCTACAGGATGGTTTTCAGGAATCTGCATATTATCTTTTACCTGACCGGATTGATATCCGGCCGTAACTTTTCCATCTATCCAGTCTGCGCTGTCCAGTGCAGATTTAGCAGCTCTAACTTCTTCAAGTGTCAGTACATTCGGAATTGTGATAACCATAAAAAAATCCTTAGAAACCTATTTTAGAGCTAACAATAAAGGTGCGTGCTTCACCAGGTACAAGATGTGACGGGTGAATTTGATCAATATAGTAGGCATCAAAAATATTATTGATGTTTAATTGAATGCTCCATTTTGGCGTAAAATGGTACGACATCATAGCATTAAATACCCAGTAGGATGGAACTTCTTTGGGTAATCCTGTCGTTGGATCGTTAGGTACGGTAGAGCTGGATCTGCGTGCATCAACAAAGTTTCCACCAAATCCTGTGCTGAAAGCCGGGGTTACATCGTAGGTTGTCCATAGGTTAAAGGTGTTTTTAGGAACGTTTGCAAGCGGATTTCCAATAGCCGATGGGAAAAATTGGGAACTTAGTACCTGGCTGCTCATATAGGCATAGCCAGCTGTCAGGTTCCATTTGTCAGTTAACGCACCTGTTGCTTCCACTTCAAATCCTTCAACACGCTGAGCGCCTGCAAGTACAATAACGGCAGAGTTATTAGCCGATGTTTCTCTGGCGTTTAATTTGTCTGTTCTGAAAAGTGCCCCTCTAACGCTTAACTTTTTGTTGGCAAATTCCCATTTTGTTCCTAATTCGTAGCTGGTGTTTTGTTCTGGGGCCAGGCTGGCATTTCCAACACTTAATGACAGTGACTCTGCTGATGGATTAAAAGACGATCCGTAGCTTAGATACACACTTCCGTCTTCAACCGGTTTGTAGATTACCGCCCCTCTTAAGCTGGTGAACTGATCTGTTGAGGTCAACTTGGTTGAGTTTTGTTGATAACTTGTATTTAGCTGATCCCAACGTGCGCCTCCAATAACAGACCATTGATCGTTAATGGTCAGGGTATCCAGTGCATAAACGGCAAGCGTATCCATGGAAACTTTTGTAACAGTAGGCGAGGTGTAGGTTCCTGCAAAGCTTTGATCGGTATTGGGTGTCATCATGTTGGTTGTAGGTACACCGGTGATTGTATATCGGGTTGGATCCGAGGTTTCACGGCCTACTTCAATACCTGTTACAACTTTGTGTTTTACAAAGCTTTGAAATTCTGTTTTTAATTCCAGCTGATCCTGTAAAAATGTTTCCTGGCTGTTTGTGTTAATTTCATTACGGGTAATGCCAATTGTGCTTAAATCTGTAGATGTTGTTGGGGTTCCCAGGATTTTAGGTTCAGTCGCTCGCATGATTCTGGCGTAGTGCCCGGCTCTAAACTGGTTGCTGATCATGGTTTCAGGTGTAAGATCATGTTCAACTTTTACGGTGTGGATATCCGCTGATGTTTTTAGAAAATCGCTTTTAAATCCATAAAAATTAGAACGGCTTACAGGTGCTGGTGCATTAAATAACCACGGGATTCCGTAATCTGGAACATCACTTTCCTGTTGATGTAAATAGCTAAACGTTGCCCGAGTGGAGGTGCCAAGTCCTAAGGATAATGACGGGGCATAACCAGAGCGTGTATTTTCAACAACGTCGCGGCCTGCCACTTTTGATGTTTCATGCATAATGTTTAAGCGAAATACGGCTCCTGTTCCTAATGTAGGTAGTGGCTCGTTAACATCGGCTGTCAAACGTTCTTTCTGGTTGGATCCTAACGTAAATTCAATGTTCTGTTCTTTTTTAAGCTCTGGGGTTTTGCTTTTTTGGTTAACCACACCACCGGTTGATCCACGTCCAAACGCGATAGATGAAGGTCCTTTTAAAACTTCTACGCTTTCCCAGTTAAACGAGTCTCTGTAGTAGCTTCCGAAGTCTCTCATCCCATCAAGGAAAATATCGTTTCTTGCAGAAAAACCTCTAAGTGTAAGACTGTCACCCTGATTTCCACCTTCTCCCGCAGCAATACTGATTCCAGCTACGTTCCGAACGGCGTCTCTCATGGTGGTGATATGTTGATCGTCTAATAATTGTTTGGAAACAACGCTCGCAGATTGAGGGGTATCAAGCAACGGCGCACTGAATTTTGAAAGAGATAACTCTGATGTTGTGTATGATTTTCTTCTGGCACTGTCAGCCTGGCCTCTGACAAATACCTCTGTAAGGGAAACAGCATTTGGGGTTACCGTATCTTTTGAGAAGACTAAAGAGCTCGCCCCAATAACGGTTAATGCTGCCAGTCCTAATGTTTTTAAGGCTTTATTTTTTTTTCTTCTACTCATTTTTTCTGTTTCCTTTGGCTATATATATATGATACTTAGTGTCTGTATATGTGTAAACTGATACTCAGTATCTTAAAAGTTTTGAGATACTGTATCAATTTTTATGTTTTGGGTCAATAGAATAATCGTTTTTATGACATTTTTTGGGTATACTATTCTGGACTTTCATTTCCTGACTTTTTGTTGAATTTTTTAAGAGATCTTGGAGCAATCTGATGTTTAAAGTACTAAGTGTTTCTCGTTTTTCAGTGATAGACAGGCTTCATGCTGAAGCTGTTATTTTGGATGCCCAGTTTCCGGCTTTATCCCGGGACAAGTTTCAATTTGGGACTGTGATTCCTTTGGCAGGACAGTCGTTGGGAAGCCCGTTCACACCCAGTGTGGAGGCTATTGCGCTAACGTCTCAGTTAAGGGCTACGCATCTTCATCAACCGCATTGGACAACTTATGATATCCCAGGTTCGGGCGTTAAAGCCGGAAACTGGTTTGATTGTGACGTTGAACCTGGGGCTGTAAAAGCAGTTGGACGTTTTCTGGGTTTTCAAGATCCCGATGCCTTTTGTTTTGGCCGAGGACTAAGCGATAACCTGGCTTTATTGCTAACCGGTTTTTACAGACCGAAGCTGGATACGCATAATAAAATTGCCTTTTTGGGAAATGAGTTTGGCTCTGACCAACAGGTTTTTGCTTCGGTAGTAAGAAATAAACAGCAGACTTTTGCGGATGCCGGATTGCCTGCAAAACCCGAAACAGACCTTTTATTGAAGCTAAAAGCGGATTCACAAGGTATTTACAGCGAAGATGATATTTGTGCGGCCATCAAAGCGAATGCCAAAGATATCGCTGTTATCGTTTTATCTGAAATCGTTTTTAACACCGGGCAACGCCTGAATATCCAAAAAATTATGGATGGCATCAAAGATGTTGTCAGGGAAAACAATATTATTGTTGGATTGGATCTGGCTCATGTGGTTGGAAACAGGCCAACACATCTTGAGGCTTATGGCGTACATTTTGCCGTAGGTTGTTCGTATAAATTCACCTCTCAGGATGCCGGAAATCCTTTTGGCTGGTATATTCGCCCTGACATTACCGCTGCAGATGCGTCTTTTCTTCAAGGTTGGAAAGCGATTCAATCGGATAAGGCGTTTGGGACCATCAGCTCTATGGCCGAGCCTCAAAATCTGCATCAAAACGGAGCAAAACTGGCAAGGATTTCAAATCCCGCACCTCAGTCTATTGTGGGCGAGCAGGTGTTTATGGATCATCTCGTTAATAAGGTGGGTATCGAGGCTTATGTGGCACAATCCGAAAGACTCACAACGTTTTTATTACAGGGATTAAAAGCTCTTTTAGGCGATAGACTGCAGCTGATCACACCCGAAGAACCTGAACGGAGAGGGGCAACTCTCTGTTTTAAAATAGACGGTGTCGATGTGGGCAAATTAGAACATTTCCTGAAAGATCATCATGGCATCGAAGTGGATACACGACCTCCTGTAATGAGAGTAATGGCCCATGGGTTGTACAACACCTTTCATGATGTTTCACGTCTCTTAACAGGGATTTTTGATTTTTTAGCTGCAAACAACCTGTAAAATTCTTGACCTAACCCTCTTTTTTGATTAATATCTAGCCCCATTTTTATTTTGATGAGGGTTTTTTATGGTGTCATGCGGGTTGGATTTTGGAACCAGTAATTCGGTTATTTATATAACGGACAGCGGATCGCATCGCCCGGTTTTTGTACATTCCGAGCCTACCGTGCTGTTTTTCCCCGACGATACCGACACCTACAACGATTATTACGTAGGCTTTGAAGCCATTGAATTTTATATTGCCTCTGGAATGAAAGGCCGGTTTTTTCAATCCATTAAATCTTTATTGAATGATAAGGATTATTTAGGTACGGAAATTGGCCCTCTTTTTTATACGCTTGTGGATTTATTGGATAGTATTATCAGCCATTTTAAATCAAAAGCCGAACAGTTTCTTGGCCAACAGCTGACAGCGGTAACCATCGGACGCCCTGTATATTTTTCTGAAGATGCTGAACGGGATGCACTTGCTCAGGATCGCTTGCTAAAAGCTGCAAAACGGGCTGGATTTTCAGATATTCACTTCCAACTGGAACCTATTGCAGCCGCATTGGCGTATGAAACAACCTTAAAAAAACAGGAAACGGTTCTGGTTGCGGATTTTGGAGGTGGGACAACGGATTTTACAATCATGAAGCTGTCTCCCGGTGAGAAATCGGTAAACAGGACGGAGGATATTATTGCAACGGGCGGCGTTTATATCGGTGGAGATACCTTTGATGCCAGGATCATGTGGGAAAAACTGACCCCTTATTTTGGAAACGGCAGTTATTTTAAGGATTTAAAAAACCGCTATGAAGTCCCTCGTCATTTTTATTATACGCTGTGTGCCTGGGCCGATATCGCCAGATTAAAAACAAAAACCTACCAGGAACAGCTTCGGGAAATAAACTTTGGTGCTGAAGATAAACCAGCCATTAAACGGCTGATAACCCTTATTAATCAGGATTTGGGATTTGCCGTCTTTAAATCCATAGAAAAAGCCAAAAAAGATCTCACGCAAAGCGATCCATCCCAGTTGCTGTTCTCTCACACCGATATTGCCATCCAACAGGAGTTAACCCAAAGCGAGTTTTCGTCCTATATTAATCACGATTGCGAGGCTATCCAGCAGGCCTTAGCCGATACCTTCAAGCGGGCAGGCTTCAGGGATAGGGACATCGATACCGTGTTTCTAACCGGAGGATCTTCTTTGGTAAGGCGGGTTCGGCGCGATTTTGAATCCCGATTCAGCAAGTACCGGTTAAACTCTGATCTGGATTTGTTTACTTCCGTAGCACAAGGTTTAGCCAGAGGCCGCTGAGTTCACAACGGCCTAGTGTGCGTCTACGTGGGTATCCAATCGTCTATCCATTTTCATTAAAAACACAGGAATCACCATAGAGCTTACAATGATGATAATACACCAGCACAACTGGTTAAAACTCATAATAAAGGTTTGATGAAGCACCCGTCCGTATAAAGATTTCACCGACAACGCCAGAGGCGATCCAAACCCAATATTTTTCCCCAGCGACTGTGTAGGAACACTGCCGGTAAGTCGGATAAAATCGTGGTAGCCTTGTGGTGAAAGCAGGGTGACTTTACTCATAAGGTCTGCATAATCCTGTTTACTGAACCGCGTTAACAACATCGACAGCGACGCAATACCGATACTGCCGCCAATTTGCCTGAAAAAATTCATCAATCCGTTAACCTGGGCAAGGGCTTCCCCCTTAAACCGGCTTGTAACCGTGCTTAGAATCGGTAAGAACAACATGCCTGCGCCTACACCTCTCAGGATCAGCGGGATGAACAGGTCGTGTTGGCCGGTGCTGGTGCTGAACCGGGTCATCAATAAAACCGAAGAGAGGGCAACTCCGATCCCGGTGAGAATAATCACTCTGGGATGAAAATATTTGGCAAGACGGCTAACCATCATCATCGTCATGGCGGTGGCAATGGAGCCGGGTATAAACAGCACCCCTGTCTGCGTGGCGCTAAGACGGATGACATTGTCACTGAAAATAGGTACAACAAAGGTGAGGGTATATAAAATAATCCCTAATGCCATCATCAAAGCTGATCCTGCTGTTACGGCATTCGTTTTAAACAACCTTAAATTCATGATGGGATTATCTACTTTAAGCTCCCAATAAATAAAGGTGGATAAAGAGGCAACAGCGGCAATCAGGCACGTTTTAATGATGTTGGAATCCAGCCATCCTTCAGCCTGACCTCTTTCCAGAACGAACTGAAAACAGCCTACACCCAAAAACAGAAGCGCAAATCCCAGCCAGTCTACGGATTTTTTATCAGTAGTCGATGTTTTGGTCTGATCAATATACACATACGAACATATCGCGGCGATAATTCCCAGGGGAACGTTTACGTTAAAAATGGCTCTCCATCCGAAATTGTCGGTGAGGTAACCTCCCAAAACAGGACCTAACGCTGGCCCGATCATGATGCTCATCCCAAAAATCGCCATGCCTAATGTCGCTTTTTCTTTTGGAAATTGTTCCTGAATCAGAGTCTGTGCTGTAGGCAACAAGGCGCCGCCGGACAATCCCTGAATGATTCTAAACACAATCAGGAAAAAAAGGTTGGGAGAAATGCCGCATAAAAAAGAGGAGAGGGTGAAGATGATAATCGCGCCGGTAAAATAGTTGCGGCGGCCTAATCTGGACCCAAACCAGGCTGCAATCGGTAAAATGATGGAGTTGGCGATCATATACCCTGTAGACACCCAGCTGATGGCATCGAGGGTAACGCCCAGGTTGCCCATCATGGTTGGAATGGCCACGTTAACAATCGAGGCATCCAGGATTTCAAGCAAGGCGGCCATAACAGCCGTGATAATAATGATAATGGATTTTTTAGTCATGGACGGACTTTCCTAGTGAACTTTGATGGAAACTTCAGCGGATAATCCAGCCTGAAGCAGACGCACATCGGCAGGCGTTAAATGGATCAATTTGATTTTTACAGGGACGCGCTGAACTACTTTGGTGAAGTTTCCAACGGCATTATCCGGAGGAAGCAGGCTAAACGCAGCTCCTGTGCTTGGGCTGATACTGTCTACGATACCTTCAAACGACCGGCCGGAGAGGGCATCTACGGTGATACGTGCTTTTTTTCCAGCTTTAATGCCTGATAATTCTGTTTCTTTAAAGTTAGCTACAACCCAGCGGTCTTCGCCGATAACAAATCCCACCAGCGGTTGGCCAGGATTTACGGTCATGCCCACTTCAAAGGATTTTTTCGCAATAATCCCATCAGCCGGGGCTTTGATTTCGGTATGCGATACATTTTCTTCAGATTCTTTTACGGTAGCAGCAGCTGCTTTTAATTTTTCAGTCAGAGATCTGTATTGAGCTTCGGCTGTATCCAGACGTTCCTTGGTTTCGGCTCCGCCTTTGAATAAATCCAGGCTCCGTTTGTAGCTGGCTTCAGCACTGCGTTGTTGTGCCGCAAGTGAGGCATATTCGGCTTTGGTTAAGGCCAGGGCGTTTTTATAATCCACGGTTTTTAATGTGGCCAGAACCTGATCTTTTTTAACTTCCTGATTATCATTTGCGCTTACGGTTTCGATAATGCCGCTAACCTGAGACGACAACAATGTCGTTTTGGCCTCGATACTGGCATTATTTGTGGTGACAAACATGTAAGAATGGTAGCCGTAAAATAAAACTCCGCCTGCAACTCCGATTCCTAATACTCCTAAAATTAACTTTTTCATTATAATGTCCTTCCCAATGTAAGTTCCAATTTAATTAAGGCTTCCACGGCACTCATTTGTGCTAAAACGCTTCCGGCTTTTGATTTGAACAAGTCCAGTTCCGCATCCAATACATCCGTGCTGGTTCTGGATCCGGCTTTATACCCAAGTTTTGCCAGTCTGAGGCTTTCCTCCGAGCGTTGCGCATCCAGATTTTTAACCTCAAAACGTAAGGTATGTGTGGCATATTTCTTTTTCCAGATCATAAAATCCGTGGCTGCTTTTAACGTCAGTTCCTGAATGGTGCTGTCCAGTTGAGCCTGTTGCGCTTTTAAGCCTTCACGCTTGGCATGACCCTGGTTTCCATCAAAAATCGTCCAGCTTAAAATCACGCCGGTTTGTGAGGCTGTTCTAAAATCGTCTCCAAATACGGAATCGTTGCGGTTGTTGTACAGGTCGTAAGCACCTACCGCATCAATTTTAGGCATAAACCAGTCTGTATCCATGCCTTCCAGTTTGTGAAGCGATTCTTTGCGTAACACAAGGGCTTCCAGATCTTTCCGATTTTGAAGCTCGCCATCCAATATCAGCTGACTGACTTTACTGTTAGAGGGGGCTGGTAGTTCGGTAACCAGTGTCTGATCCGTCTCTTTTTTACCCATCAGTTGAGCTAGTTTCTGTTTGCTGATGGCTACGTTATCGATGGCATCGGTGGAATCCAGCTGGGCTTCGCTGAGCTGAACCTGAACACGAAGGACATCATAATAGGTGGCTGTTCCGCCTTGTTTTTGCAGGTTGGTCAGTTTGGCATGTTCTTCCAGTGTTGTAACGTGACGGGCAGTAACGGCTTGTATTTTTTCTGCGGTTACGGCTTGGAAATAGGCTAGTTTGACATCTTCTTCTACCTGAAATTCTGCTTGTTTAAGCTCTTTTTCAGCGGCTTGTCTGGCTAGAGACGCGCCATCCAGCAACGCTATGCTGGCAAATCCGTCAAATAAAGGCAGCTTGGCTTGAATACCATAGGATGTAGACGGGTAAATCGTTGGAAACGACACCGTATTTCCGTTTAAGGGAACATCCAGAATCTGATAATCATGGCTGAAATAGTGACTGGCTCCAGCTGTGATTTTTGGGAAAAAACCGGCTGCCAGCGCGGCTTCCTGTTTCCACCTGGTTTCGTCCAAAACCGCTGTGGCTTTGGCGATGGCAGGGGATTGTTTTTTGGCATCCTGTATGGCTGTTTCAAGACTGAGATCTGTTGCAAATCCGGAGGTCTGAACCAGTAATAAACAGGTTAGGGAAAACAGAGAAAATTGTGTATATCGCATTGTAAATCCAACCTTAACTTAATTAAGTAATTGCATACTTAATTGATAGTGTAGTCCTGCTTTGAAATATTTGCAAGTAATCATTTACATACTTATTTTTCGATGCTACATTAAAAATATGACGGTTCAAAAACCTATAAAAAAACGAGATCGCGAAGGCAGCATTAAGAAGTTACTGGCTGCCGGTGTGAAAGTTTTTTCCGAATACGGATACGATGCTGCAACCACAAAACTAATTGCCAAATATGCTGATATGAACGAAGCGTTAATCAGCCGTTATTTTGATGGAAAGGCTGGGCTTCTGGTAGAAATCATCAGGGATTCCATCGAAAAGGAAAAAGAATCCGGGGCCAAACACAGTTATCCTGAGGGTGAAACGGTTGAAAAAGAGATTTTGAATTTTTTTGCATTTAAACAGCGACACTATGTGGATATGAATCAGTTTTTCAGGGTGTTGTTTACACGGTCGATTTTAGATCCGAAAGTGGCTAAGGAGCTTCAACGAAAAACGTGTAAGGGCCTTCCTCCGTTATTATTGGAGAGGTTGGACGGGCTTCAGAAAAAAGGATTGATTCGACAGGATGTTAACATTGAACGCATGTGTTTTGTTATCAATAATTCCTGTTTTTCAATAGGATTTTTAGGGCCGATTGTAATGGGATTAAGTAAGGATGGGGTTAATCAGACGCTGAAAGAGTTTGCGGCCTGTTTGTCACGGGGACTGGCTTAGGCTTTAATTCTGTATCCGGTTTTAAAAATAATGCCGATGGTTGTCAGGCAGGCGATGATAAACAGGCTCATCACGGCCAGACAGAGTTGGATGTTGACATCGGATATGCCGTAAAAGCTCCAGCGGAATGCACTGATCAGGTAAACGATAGGGTTGAAAAGTGATAGGAATTGCCAGAATGGTGGCAACATGGAGATAGAGTAAAAACTGCCTCCCAAAAAGGTGAGGGGGGTGATAATCATCATGGGGACGATTTGTAGTTTTTCAAAGCCATCGGCCCAGATTCCCAGAATAAATCCAAGAAGTGAAAACGAAACCGATGTCATGATCAAAATGCCTAACATTAAAAGAGGATGAACAATGGTAAACGGAACAAAACAACGGGCTGTTGCCAGAATCACCAATCCTAAAATAATAGATTTTGTAGCGGCTGCTCCCACATAACCGGTTACAATTTCAACCGAGGATAAAGGTGCTGATAAAACCTCATAAATCGTACCTGTAAAACGGGGGAGATAAATCCCGAAAGACGCATTGGATAAACTTTCCGTTAAGATGGACAGCAGCATAAGGCCAGGAACGATGAAGGCTGCAAACTGTACGCCGTTGATGTCGGACATCCGTGATCCGATGGCGGATCCAAACACAATAAAATATAAAGAGGTTGAAATAACAGGAGTAGCTAGGCTCCCTAAAATCGTGCGGAAAAATCGGGATAACTCAAATTTATAAATTGCTTTTATGCCGTAAAAGTTCATTGTTTTTGTCCTACTATATCCACAAAAATTTCTTCTAAAGAGCTTTCTTTTGTTTCCAGATCGGTGTAATCGATGTTGTGTTCGGTTAGTTTTTTCAAAAACTCTGAAATACCTGTGTGTCCGCCTTTGCTTTCGAAGCTGTAATACAGCGTTGTTTTGGCGTCGGACAGATGAACCTGATCGCTTTTTAATGCGTCTGGAATGGCTTCAAGTGGTTGGCTGAGGGTTAGAATCAGTTGTTTTCTGCCCAGGGTTTTCATAAGTTTTGTTTTGTCTTCAACCAGAATTAAAGAACCTTTGTTGATAACGCCGATTCTGTCGGCCATTTCTTCGGCTTCTTCAATATAATGTGTGGTTAAAATGATGGTGACGCCGTTTTCCCGCAGTTTTTGTACGAGGCTCCACATATCACGGCGGAGTTCAACATCCACGCCGGCTGTTGGTTCGTCCAGAAACAGGATTTCGGGTTCGTGGGACAGGGCTTTTGCAATCATGACGCGGCGTTTCATTCCGCCTGAAAGTTCCCTGATTTTGTTGTCGCGTTTATCCCAAAGCGATAAATCTTTTAATATTTTTTCTATATAAGCTGGATTAGGTGATTTTCCGAATAATCCGCGGCTTAAAGAGACGGTATCCCAGACTTTTTCGAACATATCGGTGGCCAGCTCCTGTGGAACCAGTCCGATTTTTTCTCTGGTTTTCCGATAGTCTTTTATCACATCAAATCCATTGGCTGTAATAACCCCGCTGCTTGGATTTACAATGCCGCAGACAATGTTGATTAAGGTTGTTTTACCTGCACCGTTTGGGCCAAGTAAGGCAAAAATCTCACCCTGTTTAATATCAAGGGTAATGCCTTTTAGAGCCTGAAAACCTGATGAATAGGTTTTTTGAAGATCGGAAATAGTCAGTATGGATGTCATAAGTGGTTTCTATTCTAATCTATTTTTGATTTCTTGATAACTTTTTTTTAACCATGTATTTTTATTTTGGGGTTAATCACAAAAAAATAATCGTCTGCTATAAAAAGTTGGATAAGATTATGTACAAAGTTCTGTCGTTGCCAAGGGCGATTGTGTTAGGTCTTGGACCTGTGGGGTATGAAGGTGCCTTGATGTTGTCAAAGCAGTTTTCTGTTACCGGAATTGAGCATGGTGATAAGGATGTGCGAAGTTTTAAGTCGTTTAACTTTGCCTTGTCGGAACGTTTTTTAAGATTGGCTGAAGCGTTGCAGATTTCAAATTCAGACTTGCCAGATTCTGCACCGATGTATGGCCGGGCTATTCATCCGGTTGATTCAACGTCTGCTATAAAAACCGTAGACTATACGCCGGATAAGCGCCGTGCCCTGTTGTCTGTTCACAGGCAGGCTTTAAACGCTGTTTTGGCTCAAAAAGCTGAAAAGGCTGGGGTTGAACTGGTTTATAATCAGGATATTGTTTCTGTAGGGTTTGATGATAAGGGGGCTATTAATCAGCTTTGGTTTAAAGATAAACCGGAGCCTGTGGTTGTATCTCCAGATACCTTTGTTTTGGTAGCTGACGGAGCCAATTCCGTGGTGAGAAAATGTTTGCTTCAACGATCGTCGCAGGTGGATACAACGGTTAAGTTTCCTTATGCTTACCGTGAGTATGCCATTCCTGCTGATGTGGTAAAAACAATGCCGGAAGCGTTTCTTCGGTCTTTGAACAGTTTTCATATCTGGCCCAAAGTTGATTTTATGGGCGGGGAGTTTTTTGTAAACGCACTTCCTTGTGCGGCAGGTGGCTTAAACATCTGTCTGCAAGGTACAAATGATGTTTTAAAACAGTTAAAAGCGTCTGATATTCGATCGTTGTTTGAAACTCACTATAAAGATATTGCTCCTTATATGAAATTTGAAGAGCAGCATCATTATCCGTTGGGCCATTTTTATTCCCGTGTGTACAGCAACGAAACCATAACCGGGCCAAATTTTGTTTTGGTTGGAGATGCCCTGCATCCGATGTTCCCGTTTTTGGGAATAGGCGTGAATGTGGGCAGTGAAGATATTTATATTCTTATGCAGGCTTTGGATGTTTTAAGAGGAAAAGGACAGTCTCCTACCTCTGAAAAAGGTGCCGAGTTTTTAAGGCAGGTATTTAAGGACAGGATTTTAGATACGGATACGGCTGTGACAGGTTCTACAGGAAACAGCAAAAACATTGGTGGAGAAAAGCAAAGTCCTGAACAGGATGCAAAACGCTGGGAAATGCTGCTTTATCTGGAAAGATACTCCAAATTCTTTAAAAATCCTCATACCATGTATTCGTTTTGTTCGTCTGATGAGATTCCATTACGGGAAATTCCATGGCGTGAAGCGTATCAGAATAAGGTAGTAGATCGCTTGATTGAGGCTGATTTTTTAGGTAAACCTCTGTCTGTACAACGGGAGGTGATACTGACGTTAGATAGTGAGTATGCGGCTGAGTTGGCCAGATGGCGAGATGACCCGTCCCATACCCCAATTCTAAAAAGCGTATTTATGCGTGGATAAATAAAAAAATCCTCCCGCCAGAAAAGGTTCTGGCAGGAGGACATCCCGATAACAACTAAGCTACAGCTGATTCTTTAACCAGTTTGTTTTGTTTGATCCAAGGCATTAAGGCTCTTAGTTCAGCACCTGTTTTTTCAAGTTGATGTTCTGCAGATGCCTGTCTCCAGCCTTTTAGACGGGGAGCGCCGGCTTTGCTGTCTCCGATAAATTCTTTTGTGAAGTTTCCGGACTGGATGTTTTCCAATACTTTTTTCATGGCAGCTTTTGTTTCAGCGGTAATGACTTTTGGTCCAGTCAGGTAGTCGCCGTATTCAGCTGTGTTGGAAATAGAGTAGCGCATGTTGGCCATGCCGCCTTCGTAAATCAAATCTACAATCAGTTTCATTTCATGTAGACATTCAAAATAAGCCATTTCCGGTGGATATCCAGCTTCAACAAGGGTTTCAAAGCCAGCTTGCATTAGGGCTGTAATGCCTCCACATAGTACCGCTTGTTCACCGAAAAGGTCGGTTTCACATTCATCTTTGAATGTTGTTTCGATGATACCTGAACGTCCTCCACCAACACCTGATGCCCAAGCCAGTGCAATGTCTTTAGCCTGACCTGATGCGTTTTGTGCAACAGCGATTAAACATGGAACGCCTGCGCCTTTTAGGTACTCACTTCTTACGGTGTGACCTGGGCCTTTTGGGGCTGTCATGAATACATCAAGATCAGCACGTGGTTCGATTAATTTAAAATGGATGTTTAAGCCGTGAGCAAAACCAAGGGCTGCTCCAGGTTTAATGTTATTTTTGATGGTGTCGTATACATTGGCCTGAAATTCATCAGGAACAAGAATCATGATAACGTCAGCATTTTTTACAGCTTCTTCAGGCGTTGCAACACGAAAACCAGCTTGTCTGGCACGGTCAGCACTTTTTGAACCTTCTGCAAGTCCGATAGTGATGTTTTGAATGCCGCTGTCTTTCAGGTTCAACGCGTGAGCATGTCCCTGACTTCCGTAGCCGATAACCGCTACCTGTTTTGATTTTAATAACTCAAGGTTTGCATCTTTGTCATAATATAATTTCAGACTCATAAAAGCTCCTTTTTTGGAAAATGTAGGCTTAGTATGCCGTATTTTTTTATTGAAATAAAGAGAATAATTTGGAATAATATGTTGCAAAAAGTGGAATATTAAAGTTATGCATATTGATGAACTTTCAATTTTTATTACACTCACCGAGCAGCTTCATTTTGGGAAGACGAGTCGTATTCACCATATGACACTGTCGGCACTGACGCGTGTGATTCAGCGTTTTGAAAAAGAGCTTGGCGTGACATTGTTTGAACGTAATAACCGCAGTGTATCGCTTACCGAAAGTGGTCAGCGATTTTTAACCTTTGCCAGACAAACGGTGGCATCCTACGATAATCTTCAACTCAATTTAAAGCTTCAGCCGCATCAGCTTCGGGGTCGGATTAAGCTTTTTGCTACGGTGACCGCCTCGTATTCCATTCTGCCGCCGTTGATTAAATCGTTCTGCAGTATGTACCCGAATGTAACCACATACCTGGAAACCGGTGCCGCAAAATACGCCGATGACCTCCTCCGCCGTGGCGAAATTGATTTTGCGGTAGGGATTCTCACAAAAACCAGACGCTCGGATATTGTTGTAAAAAAGATTCTAAATACGCCTCTGGTTTTTGTTGTGCCGAAACACAGCGATTACACCGTGTTGTCTCACTGCCCGCTCATTTTCCCCGAGCAGGGCGATTTGCGCTCCATTATTACGGATTATCTGGACCGGAATCATCTCTCTATCCAGGTTCACAGTTATGCCGAGGGGCATGAGGCTATTCTGGCCATGGTCTCTGCCGGGCTCGGCGGAGCCATTCTTCCCGAAATCGTGATGCAGCACAGTCATTTGAAAGACACGGTTAAGCAGATTCCTGTTGATCCCTCGCTGCCGGGATTGGATGTTGGGCTTTTTGTAAAAAAATCAGCCTTAAATTCTCCGGTTAAAAAGGCGTTTTGGGATAATCTGATCTAAAAGCCCGGAAATTTTTTATCGGTATTTCCGATAATAGGTTGATGTACAAACTCGTTGCCTTACCTCGAAAAAAAACCATAAAACCGCTGTTGCCGATTCTTGAAAAACAGATCGATACAATTCGGTTTCATCCTCTTTTCTCTCAAAAACAGCTTGCTTTTACCTCTTTTAGAGATACATCTGATTTATTTAAATTTGTTCATCAGGCGGAAGGCTATGTTCAATCTCTTATAGATATCAGCTCCCCAAGTCATCCGCAGTGGGAACGGGTGTGTAAGATGGTGCATGAATTTGGATGTACAACAGCGTCACCAATGGAATTCAGGATGTTTATCAGAGAGCAGATCAATTTTAGTGACAATGGATCTGTGAATTTTGCAAAAAACCTGGACACGTTATTTCATGCGGCTGTGTTAGGTCATCTGGCAGGCATTCCTGGTTACGACGTGGCACATGTCTGTAAGTTGATTTACAGTTTTTTAACGCCGTATATCGTTAAGGACTGTGCAGAAAAATCAGAGCCAGACAGCGCACAGAAGCTTTTTTGGACCACCTATTTTGATACGGTTTTTACGTACTCAGGTACTAGGATTAAAAAACCTGCGTCCTCAACGTTGGAGCTGTATGATAATGCGCTGGAAGGTACCGCTCGTTTTGCTTTGGTTTTGCCTTATGACATTGAAAAACGAGCTTCTTTTTATGTAAAGGGTGATGTTGATATTGAGTTTGGCCCTTTTACTTTACAAAGAGATACAATTGATGATTTGGGATTTAAAACCCGGACATTAAGTTCATTTAAGAGTGAAAAGCAGATTGAAAAACAGATTTATATCAGAAGTGTATACTGTGAACAATTTAAATCCAGCGTTTTTCAATTAAGCCCATTTTTGGGAAAACCGGGATTTATATCGCTGGCTATTTTGGTCAGTCAAAATATCTGGCCTGGGGCGGTGGTTGTGCCTGGAATACGCTCTACGGCGACATTGGATGAACCTCATGGGTATAACGGAAAAATCGATCCTCTTTCTGCAATGGATCATGATCTGGGGCATCTTCATGAATATAGACATGAAACGTCTAACAGAAAACTCCCTTCCTTTTTAACTAATATTGTTCAGCGCCGTATCGAATGGGCAAAAAGTGTAGAGGCTTTTTTTAAGCAGCCTTTGTTTGGGGATCCTGTGTGGAAACAGCCGGCTATGTATACGGATACGTGGAAACAAAACCTTTTTGCTGAATTTAATGTGTTGTTTTCAGCTGCATTTTTTGAGACCTCACGGTTTGATTTTTTTCATAATCAGGGGTCTGTATCGATTGGCATACTGGCAAGACGCAAAATGGGCCCTGAAGACTTATATCGTGCATACATGAAAGCATTTTTAGTACGAACCGTTTTAAAGGCTGTTGCTGTTTTTAATAACGATAGTCTAAAAGCAAGTGTATCCAACGAGGTTATTGGGCCGTTGTTTCAGTGTTTCCATCTTGATAAAGCTGATGCCCCTGTTTTTTCCAAAGCCAGTTTTATGAGACGGTATCTACTGAGTAATCAAAGTGTGTCATCAAGTGATGAGTCGGATAGTGACTCTGTTGTCAGTCTGGATATCGAAGTAGCGGATTCGTAGCTACACGCCCGAAATGCTGGCATGTATTGCTATAAGTCTGGCCAGTATGGGCGGATGTTTTTGCTTTCCAGATCGTGAAGACAACCCTGAAATAGCCTGCTCCAGCTGATTGGCAAGCAGCCCAAACTCCAGATTAGCCAGTGATTTTGCTGCTAGCATCTCTCCAAGGACCTGTTCCAGAATACTAAGAAAATACTGCACATACCGGTCAGTGTTTATGGCTTTATTTTTGCTTAAAGCTCCAAAATTAATCAGTAGCGTAATGGCTTCAAGGCAGGTTTTGGATACCAGATATAAGGTCATAAACGCATACTGTCTGGCCGATTTAGCCTCCATATTCCGTTTGGTTGTGTAGAATTTCTTTAACTCATCCAGTGTTCTGAAGGGTTCGGATAAATCCAGATAACGTTTGAATCGTACTAGTTGACCCAAAATTGTGTTAAATGAGGTCGATAATAATGCTCGGTTTTGAGGTGAATTTGCTATCAACGCCGTTGTAGATACTAACATAAACTGATTTAACTCATGTTGATAAAAACAGGATGGATGAGCGTCTACGCCTCGTACTGACCAATCCAGATAATACAAAACGTAGCCTTTCATATAGGTGAAAACTCCTGGAAACGGCCGCATATTTCCCCAATCCAGACTCAAAAAATCCTGTTTTTCGATATAATGTTCGAACATATAATCTCTAAACCATTTTACGTTTTGGGACAGGTCGTTGTTTCCGTTCATATCACAGTGTACAAACAGCCATTCAAACGCGGCATATTTTAAGGCTGGATCATGCCCAAGTTGAGTGTCGATGTAGGTTAAAAAAGCGATTCCCTCATCGTGGCTGAGTGGGGTTTTTGTGTTTAAATGGTGAAACCAATTGCGGCTTACATTTCCAAATAATTTATCCTGTTGGGAGATGCTTCCGTATTTAAAAACCAGTAGCCCAACAACGGTTAATCGGGATGTTTTGGAGAGTGGTAATGATTGGGTAATATGCCGGACATCCATAAGATCCTGACCGCTGTAAGATCCTGCATTCATTCTTATGAGAAAACGTGTGATGTTTTTTTCGGCTTTGTCTTTTGCTTTTTTTTCAAGATGGGGGTGAATATCGGTTATCCATAGGGTTAAAGCCTCTTTCCAGCTATCTGTTGGCAGATGGTGTAGGCTGTCCATTAGCAGTTCAGCTATTTGAAGAGATGGATTGGTTTTTTTCATGGCCTGCAGAAGACGATGATACTGAATCCGTCGTTCAATAGATATTTTTTCAGGTGTTGAGGTGGTGCAAAATCGAACAACTGCAGGCGGATATTCCTGAGGTAAAGTCGGGGAACTTGCGTTAGTGACGGGCAGAGTTAAAAAGGTCCATATTACCTTTTCCATTTTTAAGCGCTGAGCTGGATTTTCTTCCTGTTGCCAGTGTTCGATCATGTCTGTGGCTTCCTGTGGATTCGTAATGGCCTGAACTTTTTTCGGAGCCAAAAGACTTTCAGAGACCTGCGCTTTAAAATAGATCAGCACATCAGGACGTGTGGCTTTAAACGGTTGGAGTCTGGCCCAACACTCTCGAATCTGGCCTTCAAGCAGGGGTGTGCCTTCCATCGAAAATAAACAGTCAACCATTGTTTTCAGATTGTCTACATCCGTAGCCTCGGCGTGTTTCATCATCAATGGAAGTGTGTGAAGTAACGATCTGGCTGTGTCCAATACCTGTGTTTCTGTTGCCTTTTCCAGCATTTCGGGGTTACGGGTAAGTAATTGGGCTATGTGATAAATAAGCCCTGCACTGTTTTTCCTGAATAAAACGAGGCGGTCTAAATCTTTGGTTTGCTCTGCTAATAAGGTGTTGAATTGAGTCAAAAACACCGTAACATGAGCCTCCGTAAACGATACAGGTGAATAAACGGCATAAAGCTCAAGTGCTTTGTAGAGGGGATCTTTTGAAAAGAGAGCCGTTTTACTGCAGCATAATCCAACTATTTGAGCCTGAGTTTCGGACAACAAACCAACATCTTCACTCTCATACTGTGCATAGTGATAGGCCAGTCGAATAATGGCCGGCAGATTTTTTGTTTTAAGAGGATGTTGAGATCCAAGCTCTAGCCAGGTTTTTAAACAGGCGTTGCAAAGTGGTAGGGCAGCGTCTGTAAAATGAGAGGGAACGGTGTTGGTTGTAAGCAGAACCTCGAGCGTAACTGTTGCCCAGGCTTTTTTGTCTGTTCCACGAGACTGATACACAGCCGCACAGGCTTCAAACAGAAGCTGGGATTCGGAAAATCTATCTACAAGCAGGGCCTGTTGTTGTAAAACTGTTAAACCCGTCCATTTTGGAAGTGCTTTAGTGATGAGGTCAGGATCTTCTGTTTTTAAAACCAATAAACAGGTTTGAGGATTAAGCGGCTCATCTGATTGAACCGACACATACAGGTGTAAAAGAGGACGAATGCTTTCCATTGGAAGTCCACAGGCTTCCACAAGCATAAATAGCCGTACAAACTCGTGTTTAACCGTTCTAAAGAAGTCCAGATGGTTTTTACACATATCATGTAACAGGGCCAGTGTTTCTTTATCTGGAGACAAACCTAGTAATCGTACACACTGTTGGAAGGTGGCTTCTGTTTTAGGCCCTCTTGTCCAGTCTTCTACAGATTTTTGAAGCTGTTCAGCTACGGTTTGAGGTTCAACAACCACAACTGTGTCTTTTGGTTTGGTGAGTTCTGCAATAAGGGATGACATCTGTTCTGTAAGTTGAGCGGCCTCAGTTGAAGGATGTTGTTTTAACAACGCTGAAACACGTGTAAAAACAGGTAAAGCGGTTTCCCGTGACCAGGTTGTATTGGGATCCAGCGCATGAATATGGGCGTGGCATACCCGTTCTTTGGCTCCAAAAGAGTGGGTTTCCATACCGATTAGAAGCTGGTGAGCCAGTAAAAGATAGGCATAGTCTGTTTCCGGGATTTGTTGGCTGCGCAGTGCCGTTACAAGTCTTGCGGTTTGTGCGATAGACTCATTTAAGGACGGAGGGGTTACCTGCATTCTCAGGTCCATATGTTTTCCTGCCAATGTAAAAACAGGTTCATTATTTTGTTCGCTGTAAAATAACTGTATGAGGTTAGCCTGTGTCTGTAAATCGTTATTTCTGGCGGCAATCATGGTTTCCAGCTCCTGTGGGGAATCTGTAAACAGGTTTTGAAGAATATCGGCGGCTGTTTTCGTAATCTGAAACGGAGAATAGGCCGCATTATGAGGCAGTGTGATATGGATGCTTTCCTGCCTGAAAATACGTTTAAACAGATGAATAATGGAATCAAAACCCGATTCGTCTATCTGAATCAATAAAGGTTTGATATCGTTTTTAAAACTAAGAAACAGGTTCAACAGATGCCCAAGATAGGCAGCTTTTTTCTCTGGGTGATGTTGAAAATGAGCTTGTATCTGATGATCAATCCACCGATGCAGGGCGGCTCCCGGTTGTGGTTTATCCAAAATAGAGTGAAACCATCCCAGAAAAATACAGCGTTCCTGTTCTGCAAGCAGGGTATAGCCTTTCATTTTCCACGAAATCGCTCTAAATAATTTATCTTCATTAATAATCATCGGATCTGTTTTTAAAACGGTTACCGGCGTACTGCACACGGCTGTTTTTTCGGCCTGAAATACGGTGTCGGCAGTTACACTCATCGGGCCTGCGTGAACAACGGCAGGTGGCTTCTCGACCAATCCTTTTACAAACGAGGTAATGTTGATGTGATACAAATCCTCGCTGTGTCCGCCTACATTTCCCGGATTTTCCGTATTGAAAAATTTAATTTCCAACGGTTTGTCCATGCCAGGCACATGAAAGGTGTATAAGGCCCAGTGTTCGGTTACGGATTTACAGTGAATATACAGCGCATTGGGATCTCTATTTTCCCGTGGTGCCTGAAAAACAGCTTTTGGAAACATCCCCGATACCAGTCCCCAGACATACTGATTGTCCCATTCCCATATCGGTGCTTTTGGGGATCGTCTGGAAAAGGTTCCTGGTGGTAATCCTTTGACGCAAAAATCAAAATCATTTGGTGCATCCCCCCCTTTTAAAATATGGGTAACAAGACTCCCGTTAATAAAAAGCTCTAAAGCAGGTTGGTTTAATAAGGTGGATAAAACAGCCAGGCATTCTTTTGGGAGAAGACTTTGTAAACTCTGGATTTGAGAGTTTGTTAAAACGCCAACCTGCTCATAATGAAGTGGAGCCGGAGATTGGGACCGTGATAATCGTCTGGCTGTACTAAGTATCTTTTTCATAACTGCAACAGTTATCGAAGGTTTTTGGAAATTTTTTCAGCTTTTTTCCGATAAGGTGGTTAAGACGTTCATTGAGGGGGATTTTATGAATTTAAAACATCTGGCATTACCGTCTCTTTTTACTCCTGAAATTCAGCAGGCTGTGGATTTTTTTATACAGTCCAAACCGGGGATTTCTGTTCAGGAACGTCAGCTTGTTTATGATTTTTTTTCAGATATTTCCTCTCGTATGTTTGGCCAGACCGGTGGGTTTAAACGCTATGTTTTAAAAACGCTGCTGCAGTATTTTTCAGATAAAAAAGAGAGGCTGGCCGACACTATAACCCGGCTTGCCGATTTGCGAAGAACCTCTCCCTGCTCCGATGCCAGTATTTTGATGATTAACGACTTCTGCCGGCATTTTTCCCTGTATAAGGATCATTATTCAAAAGGTGAGGTTCCTCATTGCGACTATCTGTTAGAGCTTTTAAGTCAGAAACAGCTCTCTCAACTTTTGCATGCTCATCTCAAAGGATACTTAACCCAAAATGTATCTTTTTTAGAGTCTTTCGAGCGTTTGTCTCTGGCTTCAATGGCCTTTGGCGGCAGCTCAGAATGGTCACCGTTAACCGCGTTAGCCCGATTTTATTATGCCTGCCAGGAAGATCCTGGTGTAATGTTCCAGCCCATAACCCAGAAAAGAGCCTACACCGAGGTTCTTTCCAGAGCCTCCTCTACAACAAAGGGGCTTCAATCCGCTTTTCAGGGCGATTCTGTTCAGCCTGCGTCTTCTTATCCTGTATCGGATACACAGGCCTTCACCCACCGTTTAAAAGAGCTTCAGTTTATTAAATGTGAAGGCCGAACCCTGTTTTTTTATGATCCTGTTAAAAAAAATCATGTAGCAATGAAGCTATCCAAAGCATCCGAAACCTTAACGGGGAAATCTGTAATGACGGCTGATTCATTTACACAGGTCAGTATCCCCCGACTTGAAAAATTAAACCGTAGTACCTCCAAACTGACTTTTGATCTTTTACCGGAACCTCCACACTTTGAAACAACCCATCCGCTGATCTGGGAAGCCTGTTCCAACGAGTATATTCGTTCTGTTTTAGCTCAGGATCAGCTACATGCCAAAGCTTCCTCTATTCCCAAAACAACAGGGTTTTATGCGATTCCAAAGCTGGCCGATGCTCTGCCAGAACCTTTGTCCAGAGCGCTGGACGAAGCCCAGAAAAAAGGCGGATTTTCCATTGCAACAGATACTGTCGTCGTCATGGAATATGTCTGTGATGAGGCGTCTCTCAGCCGCATTCGGGATGCCGGTACTCCCCAGGATTTTATGGCAGCGTCTTTAAATGGGTTGTGGTCTCATGGCTATCTGGGTGCCAGAAATTTGGTGAGTGCATCACCGGGTGGTGGTCATGACAGCATATTCTGGATGTGGAATTTTGCTGCCGGAGCTGGAGCCATGGTGAACTGGAAAGGGGTGGCTTCTTTTGAAAACTTTGCGCCGACAGCCTTTGGTATCAGTGATTTAAAGTGGATGATGCCCATACAGCAGGTGGTTATTCAGGGTATGCAGGATTCTGAAAATATGGATGGAAAACTGAACGCTAATCTCCGTAATTCCGGAAACGGATCCCTGGAAAAATACGAGCTTCAACTGGTACAGCATGCTTTGGGAGATGCTTTATCCTGCTGGTCACTTGTCTTTGGTAAATGGCTGCTGGATCATAACATCTTCCCCAAATTAAATGCCCAAAATGAATTTGAAAAACAACCCCATGGTTTATCCATAAATGATATTGCCAACATGTTGCAGGATGCGTGTAAATCCTGGTTATCCGGCTATTTTTCCCCTCAAAAATTACCTGATGATCTTTTTAATCCTGAACGCTGCGGCTTTTCATTTACACGCTGGGCCTCACAAATGGCGTTGTTTATGACAAAGGCTTATGTGCCATTTATGATGGATGATGGCATTTTACCAAAATCCACCGGAGCCTTTCCTACCGATGTCTGGATCGGCGTTCCAAAACACAGAGAATCTTTACTGCACCTTTCAGATCGTACAGATAAGTTTGAAGATATTCCAAGTATTGAGGAAGTTACGGTAAGATCAGGTTGTTTTAGACCAGAGTTTGGCTGGGTGACCATCGAATTTGATGAAGCCTCCAAGCTGATTAATTCCAGAGTAGATACCTATCCCTGTGTACCTGATAACGGCGGTTATGTTTTTCTGAAAGATCCCCAAGCCGGTCAGGAACGGGTGCAACTGCGTCATGTGCTTAAAACAGAGGATCCAACCGAAGTCAGGGCTATCTCCATCACCGAAAATCTGGGTGCCAGATCCGCACGCTTTCCCATCCCCGATATGATTGCCGCGCTTTTTTATCTCACCTCCCAGGCCTTATCCACCCTTAAAAAAGATCCTCCAACCCATGCATAAACTCGTTGCTGTTGCACGTCCACATTCGACCTCAAAATCCTTTCCCGACTCGTTCATCCCGATAGAGTGGAGTACCGTATCGTTATTGTCTCGCTCTTACCGTGGAAAAACAGGCGGTGTTTTGTTTGTGACCATCGGAAATGATGATAAAGCCCTGAAAATCACAGGGTCACCATTTTTTGATACCCTGGCCACCTGGCTTGGCGATGCACTGAACATTGGTACGGCCCAGACACAGCTTCATTATAAACTCGAGTCTGGCAAATTAGGTTTGTTGAAAGATACCCATGCCTTTTTATTAAGGAATAAAGCAAAGCTTCCTACCGATCAATTGCCAGAATATTGTATGATGCTGACCTCAAGCTGTGTGCTGGTCATGGAAAAACTGGAAGCTGTTTCCTATGAAGATTTAACACCATCCCAACGCCACACAATGAGAGATCGTTTTCCATCTCTTCTATACACTATGGGACAAATTTTTGCGCTGGATATACTTACTGGAAATCGGGACAGATTTTCTTATTTTGGATCTTCAAACATGGGTAATATCATGGTTGATTTTGCGTCTAAAAAAGTTATTGCCATCGATAACATGATGCTTGAGTATAAACCTATACATATTGATGATAGATTGTCTAAAATCAAAGCGGTTTTAAGTGACAATGATCGACTTAAGGAAACGTTTTCACAAGATCTGGGTTTCGATCTTACCCAAAAGGATGTTGAGATATTGCTTACCGGTTTTAACCAAACGTTACACACATTTACAGAACTGGATTTGAAAACGACGGTTTTTAATAGATTCCCTGCTGAACTTCCTCTTGAAAAGGAATTTTCCTGCACGCTTGAGTATATGTCTGCTTTGCAGGAAAGGTTACGCCATGGCTAGGAAAATAATTGCATCAACAGTGTTTACGGATAAGCAAAAACTGCTCCGAAATATTTTCATTAATTCGTCAGATTCCTGGATGATAGCGGCTGTGATATCTGAACAGGTTGTTCCTGAATTAAAACCACTGATAACTCACATGAGTATGATCCGCAGAGAACTTCCTTCTAAATCAGGTTCCCATGACCACGTGTTCAATGCTTTTACCTTACGTATTGTTTCGATGATTGAATCAGGCACGGACCCAGGAAAACTGGAACAGCTTCGATTGGATATTATCTGGCTTAAGGATGGTTTTCTGCTACCTCAAGATACACCCATTTTCCTTCAATCTTCTTAAACATCGATTTTTCCCAGATAAAATCCGGACGCCCGTTTTGAATAAAATGCGCTTTAAACTCTACCCAGCCCACGGTATCGTTTGGCCCTCCTTTTTTTACGGATCGAATGTCCAGCTTTGTCCAGGATTCCACACTGTTTATCCATGACGACACAGTGTGTTCGATAGCGGCTTTCCCCGACGGCGAAAGAATGGTCTGAGCAAGGTAAGAAACGGCTTTTGTCGCAAAGGCACTGTATCGGGACCGCATCAGTTCTTCAGCGGTTTTAGGTAACTGTCCAAAAATAATAAACGTTCCGCAGCACTCTAAAAAATCCAGTTTTTTCCCGCAAGGGCAGGGGGTGTTTGCCATCAGTCAAGTAGGAGTCGGGTAGACAAAAAATCAATGACTTCTTTGGAATTTTTAAGTAACTCCGAAAGCCTGATCCCAGTTTTGTAATCATCAATAGTAAATGAAGTGCTGTACGATTCTTTAGGCATAATAGAGATATAAAACCCAAATTTTTCACTTTTTCTAAAGGTAACCGTCATTCCTTTTTCTGTTTTTAGCGTTTCTTCCGTATCCGCATCTTTAAACCGCAGTTTCTCGTAATACTTTCGTGTTTGAGACAGCGCATTTCCCAGCTCAATGGCTTCGGATAGGGTAAGATCCAGTCTGGTGGACTCGTGTTTTTTATCAATAATAATCAATGAGGTTGCTTCGGTTTTCTGAACATCAAAATTAATATCTCCCAACGCTTCAACATGCCAGGTAAGGTTATATCGATCCAGTGCATAGTTTTTAGCCGAAGATCCCTCAGCGACTGTACAATCGCTATATCCAACATACAGCAGCACTAAAAATAGTTGCGTTAGAATAAAACGTTTTTTCAATGTGGGTTCCTTACGTTCCCAACACCCTGTTTTTCTACATTTTCCAAATTCTGCTGGTTAATACCATTTACAGCTTTTATCCCATGTTTCTTTAGCAGCTCCAACGCTTTCCCACTACGCCGTCCAGATCTGCAATACACAACAATAGGCTCTTTTTTTGCTTTTAAAGTGCTTATCTGCTTATCCAATTCCGATAATGGAATATTTACCGCGTTTTTAAAGTGAGACTCCTTAAACTCATCGGGTTCTCTTACATCAATAATAATGGCTTTTTTAAGAAGTTCCGGTGTGATTTTTATTTCTATTGCGGGTTTTTCAATGGGTTTGGCTTCCAGGGTGAATGGTAAACATGTGCTTGCGAAAAATAGAGTTAGTAGGAGGAACTTTGACATAAATATCCTTAAAAACTCTTCAATTTATTTTATTTCTTTTTTGTAGATGTAGTAATGTTTTGTCCATGAGGCGGCGGCGGCGGCGGGGTTTGAGGTTTAGCATTTATTCCACCTTTTCTTGAATAGCCTTCATTAACTTGGATAGGTTTTTGATTAGGCATTTTTTTATTCCTTCCACTTGATACGTTCATCTAACTCAATGTTTGCAAATTCAATAGTTATTTTATCACGCGATCTCGAGAGATACATACAGCCAATCTGATAAAGACGGTCCCCATTATTATTTTTATAGACACTTACATCTCTTAATAAAATTTCAGATTCTTTTGATGTATCAGAAAAAGCATTTACCCAACCTTGATACATTAAATCTAAATCATGGTCTCTGATGGTTACCCAATTTCCTATTTCTTTTGAATTAAAAGCAAAACTCCATACATCTTTTTCGCCAAATTTTTTAGTAATATTCAATTTGTGGGCGAGGCGGAAATGGATTTTTTGTTCTAAAATAAATGCATATGCTAGAGAGAAAAAAAATGCAAAAAAGCAGACGTGTATAATTTCTGTACTTGAAATTTGTACGTTTGTATTCAGTAATGCAGCAAAGAAATGTAATTGTTTTCCAAAAGGAATGTAAAGAAAGTCTAAAAAAATATAAGACAAAAAACCATACAGGATGGATTGTATCGAAAAAAAGAAAGGAGTTCTTTCTTTGTGTGTGGTAAACGTATCAATTAGGTAAGAGCAAATAAATCCAGGTAGAAATAGGAGTAATATTCTTATACTTAATTCAGTGATTTCCATTTGTTTATAATAAAATATATTGTTTTTTTAATCAATTATATGTTGCGAGATGCAGCTAGTCGGATTTCCGGATCACAAAGATGGCTGGCAGCAAAGCTGACGGGGTAGTCTGTAGCTGTAAAATTCCATACCCATTGCAATGGCGTAGTGGCGTATAAATCATTTCCCCTCACCAAAAAAAATATGCTACTCTAACCCCATGGCCTATTTTCCAACATTTAATAAATCTCTAATCATCCTGCTAATTGCTCAAGCCATCGCCGGCTCAACCGTACCCGTACTATTCCTTATCAGCGGATTAATCGGCCCCCAATTATCGCCAACACTGGCCTTATCCACTCTCCCAATATCCCTGGTCGTTGTAGGTATCGCCTGTGCAAGTCCATTATCCAGTTGGATCATGTCCAAAATCGGACGAAAATACGGTCACATTCTAGGCCTGTTCATCACCTTAATCGGAGTCTCCATAGCCGGTTTATCCCTATGGTCATCCCAATTTTGGGGATATTGTCTTGGAAACCTTGTCGCCGGATGTGGATCGGCGTTTAATAATCAAATTCGATTTACTGCCGCAGAAAACGCCGGAGACGAAAAAGCTCTGGTGCATTCCTGGGTACTAATGTTTAGCCTGTTTGCTGCATTTTTAGGCCCGTGGATGACACAATACGGTCAGTTCTTACTACCTGCAGCCGAGTATACCGGATCCATCGTATTACTCTTTACAGCCTTACTCATCCTGATCACCATCATGCTGACCTTTCCCCATAAAAAACCAGAAACTGTAACCGCTGAAAAAACCGAAAAAATCCCACTTTCAACTATCCTGTCCCAATCCAGATTCTGGCTTCCGGCCCTGTGCGGAACAGCATCATTTGCAACCATGACTTTGCTGATGTCTGCTACTCCGCTTCAAATGCACACCATCGAGCATTTTTCCAAAGCCGACACCACCATGACCATTCAAAGCCACATCATCGCCATGTTTTTCCCCTCACTGTTTAGCGGAATTTTACTGGCAAAACTGGGCATAAGAAAGCTGATAGGGTTGGGCAGTGCGTTGTTTTTAATCTGCATCGGAATTGCTTATTACAGCTCCAGTTGCCACGATTACTGGTGGGCGCTGGTACTTCTTGGTATAGGCTGGAACTTTTTGTTTCTCGCTGGCTCTGCAGGTATTTCCATGGCCTTCACCGGCCCGGAACGTTTTACTGCACAAGGTCTAAACGATACATTCGTATACGGTACTCAAGCCCTGGCCAGTTTGGGAGCAGGATGGCTTTTATTTACCATTGGATGGTCTAATCTGGTTCTTTTACCGGTTCCGTTTTTGTTGGGATTGCTCTTTTTTGTGTGGAAGAAACATTTGCTTAACCCCCATACGGATTCTCAGTAGTAATACTTAAATCTGGCAGTTGATAATAAACTTTCCCATTTTGTGAATACACATTTGCGATTCCTTTTTTAAGATTTTCTTCTTGAGCATCCTTTACAGCTTTATTTCCAATTTTTTGAATCTCATAAGCTTCTATTATATCTTTCATCTAGCATTATTCTTCTCCATTTTCAAAAGAATTAAATAAAGGCTCAAATTCAATTTTATACTCAATCCTCTGATGATTCAAAATAAAAATAACTCAATCAAAAAAAATTTGACTTCCCCCCCTCACCTGAGGTCATAATCAGGTATGAAAAAAATACTCTCCTCTGTTGTACCCTCTGTAGATAAATACGATCACCATGCTGATTTGTTAAAAACCAGACTCGGAACCCATTTTGAGATAGGAGCTCCCTTAAAAGGCGGAACCGATGCCTCAACATTTTTTGCGACACGTCGTTCTGACGGTAAGCCTGTTGTTATAAAAGTAGCCACCAAAGAAACCAATGACGGCTGCATGCATTTACGGTCAGAGATTTTGTTTTACCAGGGGTTGTCTCAACTTAAAGAGGGGGCGTTGAAACCTTATTTTCCTGAGCTTTTGGGCTATTTTTCGGAAAAAGGTGTTGTGTACTTTGTGTTGGAAAATGTAGGTAAGCATAACGGGGCAGAGTTTTTAAAGCAGAATCCCTCCCGTTTTAATGACTTGAATGTGGCTTTTTGCAGGATGCTGAATGCCTTTATCGGAACTACATTGGACATGCCGTTTGAGGAGTCTGTTTCTCCATTAAAAACTACCCATGAGTATTATTTTGGAAAACGGTTTCTTCCAAGATTACCTGATATGCACAAAAAACTTTTTTCTGTTGATGGATTCAATTTGAATGACTACATTCCTGTTCCCGGGCAAACTGTTAAAGAAATGGTCGAGTTTGACTTTAACGGAACCGCCTATCGGTATCCCAATCCGTTTCTTGTGCTTGAATCGCTGGCACTGGATATGAGTACTGGTTGTTCAGATCTTTTTAATTTGCCACTGTTTCAATGCCCGTTTTCACTTACAGCTTTACATCGGGATTTAACGCCGTCCAATGCGGTTGTATCAGACTCTTACAAAAGCTTAAAAGCCGTAGATGTTCATGGTCCAAACAGTTCTATCACTCACGATGAGTTTGTAGCTGCTTTAGATAATTTTAAGCTTACATTGCCATTTTCTCCTCCCGAGACGGATTTATACAAATGGTTATTTGGATTAATGGGGCAAAATGCCTTGATTTTGAATGATTTTAAATTGACTGTTGATGAGAACGGCCGCCCTGTTTTAACGCTTTCAGAAGATGTCTCTTCAAAAACACTGATGGATGATTTTTTGAAAACCGTGCAACAAGAGAAATTTGGTCATATTCATTCTCTTTTACAGCACGATCCAAATGTAGTGCTTCGTGCAAAATTTGGAGCCGTTTTACAGTTATTTCAGGATATTTATTACCGAAAAACGTCTGATAAAGCCGTTGCTTTATTTGTTCTGGGAACAGTCCGGCTGAATGAGCTTTTACCTGAAATCTGTTTATCGGAAACCAGAGTTTCTGATGTAACGATGTCAACGAATACCAATAACTCTGTTGTTCTTGCTGTTGTGGTATAACGTCAAGCTGACTTAAAAAAAACGATTGTAATCTGTTACTATAGGAACAAAAATCCGGCTTGGCCGGTCTATTAGCTTAAGGGATTTTATGAAACGTTTATTTTTACGGTTAAGTATATTAAGTATTGGATGTGTTACCTTCCTTTTGACTGGATGTGACGATAAGGTCAAAACACTGGTTTATGCCGGTGCAAGTAAAGACTTTGTTCCAGTAAAAACGATAGTGACCAGCCTTGGTCAGACCTCTGTATTTTCAAAAGTGGTAGCACCTGATATTGAGGTTGCCGTTGGCGGATTTCAAATGCAGGATACGCCTTTTTTCGGGATTATTTTTAGAGTGGATAATATGAGTGACAGCGATTTTTATCTCAATCCTGCCGACTTTTTAGTAAAAACCTCCACCAATTATAAATTAAATGCCATTACCCTCGATTTATATATTAATACGATTATCGGAAATGCTGTTCAGGATATTAAAGAAGCCAGACGTCCACCTGTCAGGCGGGATTTTGTGGTGGAATCCCTGTCTCCTTATGGTGATAAGCCCACGCCTGTTTCCCGGAGAAATGTGACATTGAGAGAGGTGAAAAACCCTTGGAATTCATCCACCCAGCAGATTGCTGTGGATCAGGCAAAAGACAACTTATCCCTCATGAGACAATATGCTCAGGAGCTTGATCTTCATTATCTGCGTCAACCCATTAAAATTGAGGCTAAAACCTGGTCTTATTTTTATCTGTTTTACGAACTTCCTCAAACCTATCCGATTATTGTGTCGTATAAAGGTGTCACTTATCCGTTAAGTTTGCCTCAGTAACGTACACTCGGCCTTAAAATTTTTTTGTTGTTTTTCCGATAATACCAGTGAAGAACAATGAAAAAACGAATTGCATATGGTGTTGTAAAAAAAGAAAGTATTTCTCCTAAACTGGATTCTCTTAGGCAAAACCTTGTTTCCATGAGACGGGATGTTCAGGAGGCTCTCTGTTCCAGCTGGAAATTTGATCCTGACTTGCTTCTTAATCCTGAAAAAGATCCTTTTCTTGTGTTTAAATTTGTGGATAAAGCCCATCCTTTGGCCGATTCCTTACTGAAACTTACACACTCTAACTCGGAAGACTATGCGTTATGTGTGGCTACAGTCAAAGAATTTTTAATCACAAAACAACCCGTTGATTCCTTTAAAACATGGATGATCGCACTGATTAACCGGGAAAAAAACGGATACATCCATTTTGCAGACAATATGACTTTTTTATTCAACACGGCTTTGATTACGCATCTTTTAAGTGGAAGTTCTCAATTCGATGTTAATTTTTGCTTTATGCTTATTTACAGCTTTGTAACACCCAGCCTTGCTTCCAAATGCACACATACGGCCGAACCCGGATCAAACGAACATCAGTTCTGGTCCAATTATTGCAGGTTTATCTATGACAATCTAACCAATCCTTTTGGGATTCCCATGGAAAGCATTTTAGAGCTGGATAATGCTTCTGAAAGAGGCGTAGCGCGTTATGCTTTCAGAGCGGATGTAGAAACGTTTAATCAGCTGGATGTTCGAGGTTTGGCCCCATATCCGGGTTCTGAAACCTATTGTAGTCAGCGAAATGACATTAATACCATCGGTTTTTTAAAACATACCCTTCATGAACCAGATTTTTATGTGCGTTCTCTTCCTAAAATTAAATTGGCTATAGCCTCAAAAACCAAAAATCCATTGGTTTTACTCCCGTTTTTGGGTATGGTTCGATTTACCTCAACTGCTGAACTTTTAATTCGTTTTGAGCGTCCCTATCAACTTGTTCATCCTCACATTCTAAGCACCTCTCACTTTTCTGAGCCTCATTTTACCCGAAATTATATCGATCCGTTTTCAAGCATGCTTCATGATGCTGGTCATTTTGTGGAGATGTCTGGAAAACCGGTCCTATTTCTTCCTCAGACGCTTCTTAATGGTAAGCCTATTTCTTTCCTCATGAGGCCCAGTATTCTAAGGCATTGGGGACAATGCTTTGATGAACTGACGAAGCAGGATGTGTTTTCCGGCCAGCCCTGGGATTTGACCATGAAGGCCGAAATTTTAACAGATATGCTGACCTCTACCCTGGAAACTGTCGATAATAAACTGGTATATGTCGGTAGGGATTCTTTTGACTATAGCGTTAGTATGAAACGCTTTTTAAGGAATGCCGTTGATGAGGCATTTGAATTGTTAAAATCCCCTGAAGAGCTGGGATGTACGCAGGCTGATATCGACCGCTCACAACAGGCTTTTCTGGATATTCTAAGTCGAAAATTTTTAGATCCTGTTGTCCTGCATCGTTTTGAAGAAGAAAACCAACGCTGTCACCACCATTTGTCAGGATAGTGCCGCCCTTTAACGTTATTGTTGGTAATAAATGCTGTTATTACGATTAACGTGGCTCCCAACAATACGGGTGACAGAATATAGAAAAACCCCAATGAGTAGATTTTTTCTCCACCGATAATGGCAATTAATGCTGTTGCCCCACCAGGAGGATGCAGGGTTTTAGTGAGATGCATAGCCGCTATGGCCAACGACACAGCCAGGGCAGATGCCAGCCACAGTGTATGCGGGAAAAGCATGTGGATACACACGCCAATGATGGCCGAAACGACATGTCCTCCCACAATATTCCTGGGCTGAGCAAGAGGACTTCTTGGAATCCCATAGGCCAAAACAGCGGATGCTCCAAATGATCCAATCACCCTTAAAAACGAGGGTTCAAACTGGTGAAGCAACCCTAATGAGGCAATTCCGATAAAGGAAAATAACCAGGAAAAAAATACTTCGGATCCCTGTATGGAGAATCGGCGTCTCCATTTTAATAATCCGTATGTAACCGCTCTGGCTCTACGCTTTTTTTTCTGTTTTTTGAGTTGGTTTTGATGGTTTTTTTCAAGATGCTTCAGTAATTCGTGTGCATCGTCTACAGAAATATCCACAAAGCCCTGCATAGTATCAAGTGCTGCCTGTATATCTGCTTTTGTATAACGATTGGATGGTGTTCGTTTCAGCATGCGGCTTCAGTATACCTCACCATCTTTTGCTTAAAAAGCAACTTTTCATCTTATTTTACGATAATAAAGCATGCTGACTAAAACACTTGCCTTGATTAAACCGCTATCCTTACAGTGCTGTACCCTGATGACAGAACTCACCCCTCAAAATGTTTTGAACCTGAACTGGGGTGTTTTTTATGGGTTTGACCATGATTTTTTTCCGCTGTCGACTGCTCAAAAAAAATCTGTTTATGACTGGATGTTCCAGCTTCCCAATCGGGTTTCTTCGGTTGAAGATCTGGAAGCTTTGGCAACGGCGTTTTTATCTCAACAGTCAGTTCGGTCGTCCTCTAAAAAATCCAGAATAAGCCCATCGGATTATAATAAAGTATGGATGCAGTTTATTGATATTTTAGGCTTTACACTGGGAAAAGTTTCCCTTGATGCTGTTGTGAAAAAAATAATGTGCCGTCATTTTGATGTGGAAACACAGGGAAATAACGGGTCGTATATGTTTAAAACAAACGTAAAAGACGATTTGTTGGATATTTTGACACAGCCTCTGGATTTTTTGGCAAGACGAATGCCAGAAAGGTTAAAGCCTCCTTTTATGAAGGTGTCACCGCAAGATATCGGTTTCAATTTTGATACGTTCTCTTCATGTTTTACTAAGGGACAGTTTAATATTGTTCCTGTTTTAGGTATTCTAAGCAGCCGCGATATGATCGACCTTTTACACCGAAACTGCATCCCGTTTACGCTTCCCATTTCTGTAAATCAGCCAGGGAAAACCATTGATCAACGTTACAGCCCATTCGAGGTCCACGAACGCACCTGTTCTCCCACCAGCTTTTTAGTCCACGAGTTGTACCACGTCTTTTTGAGATACAGTTTCGCTATGGCCTATGGTGATGCTTTTTTTAAATCCATAGCCTCCGAAGCCGGTCTAACCCTGGATTTGCAATATAAACCCGCAAAAGTTCCTCTCGATTATGCCTGGAATGGATTCTGCAGAGCCATGTCCATAGCCCTTTATGATTTTGAGGTTCAATCCGTATTTTTAGACGACTCCAAACCACTTGATGTATATAATGGACATCCACGATCAGAGCTGTCTTTTTTAGTCGGCACCGCTCTGGGCACAGCCGGGTTGGAGTATTTTGAAAACTCTGGACCCTTCTTTAACATGTCCCATTTTAAGCTTTTTTTAGACACCTTTTTAAAAGCACACCCTAATCAACTGGATACAACAGCTTTTGAAAACGGATTTGGTTTTGCATTATCCAAACAGTCAAACTCTGCATCCGAAGGCGGGTATATCATGGCACAGCGCATGAACAATGTTTTGCGTTCTGTTGTTGGGGCTTTGCCTTGAATTAACTTCCAGCAACAAACCGCCACTGAAGCTCTGTTGCTTTTGAAATGCCAATCCGGGCTGTTTTTTGAATAGTGGCTATGAGATTTTGACCCTCCAAAATCTGGATCTCAGATGCGGGATCATTAATATGAGTCCCACTGAGTGCTGTTGTAATATCCAATGTTTTACACAATTTCCCCGGCCCATTTAACCTCGAAAACGGTGGCGTTTCATCCATCGGTTTTAATCCCCGAATTAAAACCGCACAGCCTCGGCCTTTTTCTTCGGTAACTTAAATCCTCAAAATTCATTTTTATTTTATTATTTTATGAGAAATTCTAAAAATATGGATTTTAAATTTTGAATCTTGTATTATAAATGTTATAAGCATGTGAAAGGGACTACCATGTTATTGGAATTTACCGTAGGGAATTTTTTATCATTTAAAGACAAGACCACTTTTTCTCTTGTTGCGGATACAAGCGAAAAAATAGGAGAAACACATTTTTTTAGTGTTCCACTTACGGGAAAAAAATCGGTTGATCTTTTAAAGTCCAGTGTTATTTTTGGGCATAATGCTGCAGGTAAAACAAATGTTTTAGGAGCTGTTTTTGCTTTAAAAAGGCTGATACTAACTTCGTCAAAAATGAATTCTCCAGATTCCTATAAATTTATAAAACCTTTTAAATTAGATGGTGCCACTCTTAATCAGCCCAGTTTTTTTGACATTGCATTTATTGCAGAAGAAAAGAGATATAGATACAGCGTTTCTCTCACAGCTACGGTTATTCATGAAGAACAACTACTCTTTTATTCATCTCAGAGGCCTACTGTTATTTTTAAACGATCTGAGCTTACAGACGAAGAAAAATCCATTACAAATGATAATATGCTTTTTCTAACCAAGCTTGATCAAAATAAAGATTCTCATGCACAATCGGTTTTAAAATGGTTCGATCAAAAACTTAATGTGTTTTTTAGTAATAAAGATGGTGAAGCTGTTACGCTGAGTCATTTTGATGAATTTGGAGATAAAATAAGTGACTTTTTAAAAATAGCTGATATTGGTATCGAGCAACTGGTTACAAAAGATGTTGCAGAAACCGAACTTATTGCTTTAACAAAGGCGCTTCAAAGAGATCTGTCTGAAGAACGTGCCAAAGAGGTTTTTGAAGTTTTATCCCAACATAAACAAAAACGTTTTGTTTCTTTGCACTCTCAATTTCAGGAAGATGGAAGTAAAAAACTTGTAGAGTTTGACTTTGAAGAAACAGCTTCAGAAGGAACAAAAACATTAGTAGCCGTTTTAGGACCATTATTATATGTGATGAAGCATGAAGAGATTTTGTTTGTTGATGAGTTAACAACAGAGCTTCATCCTAATCTTGTAAAAGCGATTATTAAATACATAAACGGAAAGCATAATGCAAAAGCACAAATTATCTTTACGTCTCATGACACCTATCTTTTAGATCAAAGTTTGTTTAGACGAGATCAGATCTGGTTTGCAGAAAAACAAAAAAATCATCATACGGATCTTTATTCTTTAGGTGATTTTAAATCCCAATCCCAATCTAAAGATGCCCTTGAGAAAAAATATTTAAGCGGACGATATGGAGCCGTCCCCTTTATTAATCATGGTGCTTTAACAAAGGGATTGTAGAAAATGAACAAGGGGTTTTATTCCAAAAGAGGATCAAGGAAAAAAAGAGAAGAACATGAAAAACTGGTTTTTATTGCTGTTGAGGGTGAAACCGAGCAGTTGTATTTTCAAGAACTGTGTAATGAACTAAAAATACGTGCGGAAGTAGAGATTGTCTTTAAAGATTCAGATCTTTTGAATTCTGTTAAATTTGTTCAAGAAAATGCTAAAGGGTTTCAACATAAGTGGTGTGTGTTTGATATCATTTCTGAAGATGAAAAAGAACAGTTTAAACGATTTAAAGAAGGCATTAAATTAGCAAAAAAGTATAAAATTCCGTTAGCAGTTTCTGTGCCTGATTTTGAAATCTGGTTTTATTTTCATTTTTCTTCATCAACTGCATCTTTAAATAAAGAACACCTTCATAAAGAACTTAGAAAATTTATTCCAAACTATACCAAAGCTAAATCTTATCATGATCTTTTGTACCCAAAGTGCGAAGAGGCCTTAACAAACTGTAAAAAAATAAGAAAACACCTTCAAACTTCTCATTTTGATAAAGAGTTTATAAATCCCTCCAGTGGAGTTGATGAGCTTGTAGAGTTTCTTTTTGAACTGGCAAAAATCGATAAGACTCCTGGTGGTTAAATTTTTAAAAAAATATTAAAATCAGTCTATTATCTGATGTTTTGCTGATGCCTTGAAAATCCGGTTTAAAAAAAGGAGATAGAAAATGGAACATATAATGATGATGTTTAATGAGGGATCCGCATTATTTGTATTGGCTTTTTTAGTGTTTTTATTTAGTGGGATACGCATTGTACGACCAACACATCGGGGTTTGATCGAGCGTTTGGGGAAGTATACCCGGTTTGCTCAGCCTGGATTTAACTGGATTATTCCGGTTATCGACAAAATGTATCTGGTTAATGTTACCGAGCAACTTGTGGATGCTCAGCCTCAGGAAATTATTACCTTTGATAATTTGAATGCGGTTGTGGATGCTCAGATTTATTTTAAAATTAAGGATGATGAGCAAAGCGTCAAAAATTCTCAATACAATGTGAATGTGGTGAATTCCCAGATTGTGAATCTGGCTCGTACAACGTTGCGGAATATTATTGGTACCCTGACCTTGAAATCAGCCAATAACGAACGTGGTCGTATTAATAGTGAACTTTTGATGGTTCTAACCCAAGAAACCTCCCAATGGGGTATTGATATGGTGCGTGCGGAATTGAAACAAATTGATCCGCCGAAAGATGTTCAGGAAACCATGAATAAAATTGTTAAAGCCGAAAACGAAAAGCTGGCCGCAGTCGATTTTGCTACCGCTCAGGAAACAAAAGCTGATGGAGAAAAACGGGCCTCAATTAAAGTGTCTGAGGGGATTAAACAAAGCAGTATTTTAAAAGCAGAAGGCGAGGCCGAGGCTATCCGTCTGGTTAACGAAGCGGCCAATCAGTTTTTTGTTGGCAATGCCCAGCTGTTAAAGCGTTTGGAAACAGTTGAGAGATCGTTATCAAACAACGCAAAAATTATTGTTCCGGCAAACTCTGGGCTAACCAATGTGATAGGTGATTTAGCCGGAATTGCTCCCATTTTAAACTCTAATAAATAAATTTAGGAGATTCTTATGCCATTTCCTCAAAAACGCATTCTAATTACAGGCGGAAACCGCGGTATCGGCAAAGGTCTTGTCGAGGCGTTTGCATCCGATCATCAGGTCTTTTTTACAACACGTCATGCGTTGGATGTGATTCCATCCGGCACAACCCAGCTTGTTGTGGATATTACCGATGCGGCACAGGTTAAATCTGTCTTATCCAAACTGGAAGCCCCGATTGATATTGTGATTAATAACGCCGGTGTTTTTCAAAAAACCGATGCCTCTGCTTCTATACTTGAAACGCCATATGAGGATTTTTTAAACTCGTTTCAGGTCAACACTACAGGTACACTGGCTGTGTGCCGAGCTGTTGTTCCGCTCATGCCAAAAGGTGGCCGGATTATTAACATTTCAACCGGTATGGCCCAGCTATCCGACATGGGTACGGGTTCTGCGGCGTATCGTGTGTCTAAAACCGCACTGAATGCGCTGACCAAAATTCTGGCTGGCGAGCTGAAATCAAAAGGAATATCCGTAAATGCCGTGTGTCCTGGCTGGGTACAAACCGATATGGGTGGCCCCCATGCGTCTCGAACTGTGGCAGAAAGTGTTAGAACCATAAAAGCCTTTGCTTTGTGGGAGGATTTTCCTACCGGTTGTTTTGTAAGAGACGGGAAGCCATTAGACTGGTAGCACTGTTTTTATCCCCGGAAGGGATATCTAAAAAATCCAATACACGTTGAATCGTGCGTTGGGTTTCTTCATCTGAAACAATAAAGTCATGATCGGCATCTATAGCCTCTACAAAAACAGATGGCGAAAGTGCGTACTGTTTATGAATAGTGTCCGGTGTTCCATAGCTGTCTCTTGTGCCTTGCAAAATCAAAAAAGGTGTCTTAAGTGTAGCCAGGTGCATAAATCGTTCGGGTTCTACCGGATGATTTTCCCTTCTAAAGGGATAACCCAGACAGACCATTTTGTGAAGTGGCAGTTCATCGGCTATCAACGAGGCAATTCGACCTCCACCGGATTGGGATAGTATCGAAATCTGACTGTTGGGATTTAACCTGCCTATAAACTCTTTCAGGCTTTTACATCGAAACGGAATATCACCCATACGGTTTGGTTGTTTTTGTGGTTTTATCCTGTTTAAAACACTTGTAAACAGAGATTTTTTTAATCCGGGATTCACTAAGGAATGCTCATGCCAGATCAGGGTGACTGACGTTCCGGCCTGAACCGCAATGCTATCGAAAAGAGTGGTGTCTCTGGACACATTATCTCGACATATCATCACCAACACCTGTTCAGCATCCAGGTCGCCTTTGTGTTTTATCGCTGTTCCATCATCAAAATAAATGGTTTGGGTCATTATAGTTTAAATGTAGCATACCTTTTTTTATTTCAAATGCAGACAGCATACACAAAATTAACTCTATGTGATAATTTATTTTTATTCTTTAAATTATCTAAGATAAAGGGGTCGTTATGCATTCAGAGGTTGTTATTCTCGATGAGAATAAATCTTTTTCTTTTCACATTGAGACATTTTTAAAACAGAAAGGCTTTGCCGTCAGACAGGTATCTTCTGAAGAGGTCGTGGCCCTTTCCATCCAACAGCTAAAGGTTTTGCTGATATCGGATACTGTCCACAATTCAACAACCGACACACTGATTAAAAAACTTCGATTAATGGGACATACGGCACATATTATTGTGCTGATGGATAACCTTTCCACCGCACAGCAGATTGCCTATATGAAATCAGGAGCCTCCGACCTTTTTGACCGTTCTTTGCATCCCGTAGAATTGCTGCTATCTATCCAGGCTGCCTTTGAGTACGCCACGATACTGGAAAACCTAAATCGGGAACTGTCCTTTTCGTTGGAAGAACAGGTGAAAGACAAGCTGGAAAATATTAAAGCCTTACTGGAAAAGAAAAAGAAAAGCGATGAATCACTGTTGCCCAGCGATATTGCTCAGTTTGTTCACATTCAAAAACCAAAAATTCTGGTAGTAGAAGATGAACAGTTCATGTCTAAAACCATTTCCAGCGTTCTATCAAAAGAATTCGATGTACTAACCGCATCCACAGGCGAAGAGGGCCTCGACATTCTTACCAAAAACACCCCTAAAATCGATTTGATTCTCCTGGATATCGGCCTCCCCGGAAAAACCGGAGATAAGTGGATTTCGGAATACTTAAATCAAAATCCCGATGTGGATATCCTGATTTTAACCGCCTATAAAGATACAGATTTCATTGTAAAAACATTCAGATCCGGCGTGAAGGATTATTTATTGAAGCCATTTTTAAATCATAAACTGCTGGAAAAGGTGTCTCAGGCGGTACAGCATAAGTTGATACGGGATAGTGTTTTGAAGGTGATGGAGTTGAAGAGGGTTCGGCGTGTGTAGGGGGTGTTTTATGATGGCGTAAAATTGTGCAAAATAAATTAAAGTTTATATCTGTTACTACAATTTTGAATCCTGATGTTTTGGTGATGAACAATTTTCGCAAAAAAATTATTCAAAAAATTGGTGACCAAAATGTTGAAACTCATCTCCATTACGCTAATTTTGGAAATATAAAGATTGGTTCTGAAACGGTTTCATTGTCTGGCCCAGTATACTCTCCAATTTTGCCCGCTAAATCTGTTTCTGAAGATATTATCGCATCCGTAATGCCATCCCATATTTCCTGGCTTTCCTCGGTAGGGCTTATTCCTTCGGTGGTTACAGAGGAAATGAGAGCTGATATTCAGAAAAAAAGTTTTCTGAGATTTGTTCAGGCTACACATCTTTCTTTTGATGCGGAAAAAGTGGCACAGATTTTGCAATCTGAAGGAACTTCCTATCAAAAAATAACACGTCTTTTATCAGATGCCGCAAAGCCGCTTTCGGCTGAGAAAACGTTGCTAAGTACAAATTATCTGCATGCGTTGTTTATGCACGATGATTTTGCTGAGAAACTAAAAAGTGATTGTTTAGAGGCTTTCAATGGGCTTATTAAAGAAGTTTTAGATTTTCCTTCACAACGTATACAGATAAGTGATGCAAAACAACTTTTGAAAATTAAATGGGACAACTTTAGTGCTATTTTTGGTGACAGGTTAGGTGCTGCAAAAGAAAAGTTTTTTGCATTAGGTACTGCTTTTCTGGATGTGTCGTATTCATTACATAAAGGTTTTAAACGTCTTACTCAAGAATCCCCTGATTTGATTGGATATAATGATTTTAAAGCGGAATTTATCAGATACTTAGACTCTACTGAACAGGAAGCTCGTACAAGAGAAAGCGGACAAGCTCCATCAAAAGAAACTTTTTATAAACTTCGATTATATACATGTGCTGTGTCTACGGTGTATATGACGGCTATTCTTGCAAGTGAACTTAAAATTCCAAAATCATTACGGGAAACATCGACGGGAACCCGAATGCTAGAAGATTTGGTGAGTTGTATTATTTGTGAAACAAATGCCTTGTTTTCAGCCGAAAGAGAGAGTAATACCCCAAATTGGTTACATAACGATTTATGTATTTTAAAAAATGATTTAGATGAAACTATGGAAACATTGGGTTTAACTCAAGACAGCCAGCCCATTAGCTCTACATATACTCAGGCTTCAAAAATGCTTTTTGCAAAAATTAATCATGAAATGGTGGATTTACGTTTACAACTTGATAAAACCGGTTCAATTTCAGACGAAGGTTTACTTTATCTTGCTATTGTTCTTCATTGGGGTTTTGGTTCTATTCCAGCACAGGGTGTTGCAGAACGTTATTTTTGGAAAGATACAGAAAATACCCCCCACACATTTTTACAGCCAGAAGATCTGCAAAGGGTAGGCGATATGGTTTATGATCCAATCTTTAATATTATGAGACCTTTGACTGTTTGGAATTTTTTAAGATCATCAAATTGAAATTGATGTGGGGTATACAGTCTTACAACCTTCTCTAGCCAATTCTCTATTTTTTAAAGTAGTATACACTATCTTTAATTTTTAAAATTTTTAAGTTTTTAGTTCTCCTTAAACAGGTTCTTGGGGAAGGTTTAGTTACTTTTACGCTGACATAAAAGGGGAATTTATGATGGAGTTTATGATCTATGCAGGTACAGCAAGCATCGTTTTCTTTGATGGAAGACTTTCCTAATAGTAGTGTTTTTTTTAAAATAATTTCTTTAGTTCAAGTTTTTGGTTTAGATGCACTTCTAAATTTAACCAAGCTTTCATATTCTATTCATATTCCGCTTTTACATTCGCAACCATCGACTGTTCAATTAGATGTTCCAAGTGATATAAGGCTTCATCCCGATACAATCGACGTTCAAGCTGAAAGTGAACAATGGGGAACTCAAACATTTAGATTGTTTCCAGGAAAATATGAAAAAGCTTTAAAAGAAGGTATTTTTGGCTGGTTGTGTGGTTTGTGTTATTCAAATGCTTCAAAAGATGGTTTACGACTTGTAGCTGATTGGATTACCGCATTGTTTTGTGTTGATGACAAACTGGATAGTGCAGATTCCTCTATAGGTTCTAAAGTTGATATTGTTAAACAAAGAAATAATATGAAAATTAGAATTATGAGCGGACAGTTTATCCCCAAAACCTCTGATAAAGAACTCTTTAAAGCTTTTCGTCAAATATATGAACGTTTACAGCCTTATTTGAAAGATGGAATAACGATGGACTACTTTTTAGAATCGTTAACGAACTACCTGCGCTCAACAGAATCTGAGGCAAAAGATAGGAGTCAGAAAAGAACACCTTCTGAAGAATCTTACATTGTAAGCAGACGATATACAGGAGGAGCTATTAATGCTTTTGCAGTAGGCTTTTTAGTATCTGGCGTAAACATACAAACGTTGTTTAATGAATACTATTGGTTAAGAGATGCTATTAGTCTTATTTCGGACTGTGTAGGGTTAAGTAATGATATTGTTTCGGCTCCAAAAGAAGTAGGCCAGATTCTTAAAGAGCTGGGTTTAGAATCCAGTCAAAGGCTTGAGGCCCATGATTGTGCGGCTGTGAAATCTAAAGTATTTATGAATTTGGTTCTTATTAAATGGAAAGCTGGTAAAGATTTTGATACGGCTTTAAAAGAGGTGCAGGATCTACATAATAAAAAAATGCTGGAATTTGTGGATCTTGTTGTACCTAAGATGGACGAAATTTCACAAAATGGAGATCTAATAAAGGTGATGTCAATACTCTTGGGATGGGCAAATGGAAATCCTGCGTGGATAAAGTTGAAGGGACGTTGCAGTAGTAATTTTGTTTCACCTAGTATAGAACATTTAGCTGAAATAGTAGCAATTTAAAGATGTAATAAAAAGGGGCGTCGTAATCTGTGTATCTTGGTTCTACTACAACAGAAGTAAGGCGAATTCAATTAACGCGAACAATCGGTGTTTTGCTTTCTTGTATCGCTTCCCCGTATATTATTATTTTTCAATTTAGCGGAAAACCCCTTTTGGGGTGGTTAGTTGTTCCTATAGTTCTGTCCTTTTTATTTAGCATTTTGTGTGTCAAAAAAGGATGGTATACGGTTGCTAAATTCCTTCTTATTATTCCAGCAAATTTAGGTGCCGGATTTTATGCGGCTTCGTTTGGTAGAGAAGCTGGCATTCAATTTTTATATTTTGCTTTTATTGGCTTTTCGGTTGTTATTTTTCAACCTCAAGAAAAAATAAAAATTAGTATAGCTGCTCTTATCACTGTTCTTTGTTTTTTAGCTTTGGAAATCACGGATTATCATATTATTTCTGTAATTCCTACAAGTCATTCCTTTAAGCTACTTATTTATTGGACAGCTATCGGAGCTGTTTTATTAATGATTTTTTTATACATTCGATTTTATGTGTCAATAAATGAAAAGGATTTGATTTTAAAAAACAATGAACTCAAAACGGCCTATAAAACCCTACAGGAAGAAACTAAAAGATCTCAACAAGCCGTTCACACCGCCCAGGATTTATCTCACCGAGCGGCCCTCTCAACATTAACCTTGGGTATAGCCCATGAAATTAGAAACCCGATGGGTGTACTACAAGGGCATCTTATGTTGTTGGCTGATGAATTTGGTGGGAAGCGAAACGAAACCTATAACGTTGATGATGAAACGTTTAATAATCAATGGGGCTATCATCTGACACCAGAGGATTTTATAACAGATCAACTGGATCGTGAGGGTGCGAGGGCTGTTTTTTTGCATTTGCAGGAAAAAGGGTATTTAACAGCGGATGGGCAGCTTGGAGAGATGTTTGATAACTATAATTTTGCATTTCCAGATCTTGATCTTGCTTCTCATTTGGAATCGAATAGATCACGTATTGTGGGGAGACTTCGGACAGCGCATCATTTTTCGGCGCTGTATTATTTTTTTAATGTGTCTATGCTGCAGTTCCAGCGGATATTAAAGAGTGTTGACGGGATGTTGAAATATGGGATTTCGGGTAAGGAGTCCGGGCAGGCTTTGAAAAAAATAGATGTTTCACAGGTTTTAAATGATTGTGTGAGTGTGCTTTCAGGTACGGCAAAACGAAAAGGGATTGTGTTTCAATGTGAAATACCAAAGTCGCTTCCACTGATTTTTGGGGATGATCTTCGGTTGCATCAGGCTTTTTTTAATATGATGTTTAACGCTGTTCAGGCTTTAGAGGACTTGGATGCTGCGAAAAAATCTATTTGTGTAAAAATAAAACCGGTTAGGTTTAAATCGTTATCGGGTACTGTTCGGAAAGGTCTTGAGGTGCGGTTGTGTGATAATGGGCCCGGCATTTCAAACGAAAATCTTGGCAAGATTTTTCACCCGTTTTTTTCTACAAAATCTCCAACTGGTGGGAAAAACGCAGGGCTTGGTTTGTCGCTGGTTAAAGAGGTGATTTTAGCGCATGAAGGAACCGTGCGTGTCTGCTCAATCCTTAACAAAGGAACCTTGTTTAAAGTGAGGCTGCCTGAATAAAGGTGCCAGGGTTGTAAGGGAGCAGAGGTGCCAGGGTAAATTTAACTGCCTGGTTGCTACTTTTTTCGTCATTTATGACTACAAAACGTTGAAGTTTCATTCCAGCGAAGGCTGGAATCCAGAACAGCCTAGACTCCAACTTCCATTATGGG
>JACCDG011409028.1_pt1 | contig 98160 bp, 110 predicted proteins | sample 7442471 | NCBI WGS metagenome assembly JACCDG01 (sample SAMN15323444, study PRJNA562643) | freshwater metagenome | isolation source: river surface water | place: USA:Blue River Watershed | collected 2017-08-17 | reverse complement strand
TTTTTCGTTTTAAATTTCATTTGTCCTATGTTTTATGAAAGTTTAAACATTGCTGAATACAAATCTATGAATTGTCTTCCTGAATATTCAGCAAGTTCTCTCGTTTTAAACGTGAGCCGAGAACCGAAAAGCGAAACCGAACCCCAGTAGTAGTAGTCGTCATACACCCAACCCGACCCCGAACCATCAGCTTTGAACCAAGGATAATACTTGTATTGAGAACTATTATTCCAATCTGGAATCCAACCCTCATTTAATACTTTCGCTATGATTGAAAGTTTCAAAGATGCAACTTGGGCTAAAATACCATTATCTTTACCACTATAACCTAGTAACCATCTTTCGTCTTCTGTTGTAGTAACAATATTTAAAGCGTCTTCAAAGGTTTTGACTCTATCAATAATAGATTTTGGTTGTTTAATACCATATTTCTCAACAAATTTCTTTTGTTCATCTGTACCTTCTATTGTTAGAAGTGTTAGATATTTAGATTCAATTTCAATTAAATCATCATCACCTTTAAGAATATTATTTGTTAATATTTCTGAAATATTAGTTTTCCATTTACTACAATCAAATTTACTATGGAGTTCTATAAGTTCTTTTCTTTTTAATGTTGATATTTTCATTTTTAAATTATTTAAGTAAATATAGTTAAAAAACGTATTATTTTATATCTTAATTTCTTCTTCACCCAAAACAAATTTGAATTTTACTTTTTTATTATCAACATCTAATTCAATTTCATTTTCATCCATTGATGAGAACTCAGTAAACCATTTTTTTGACAAAATAACTGAAAATTTAATTTTTGATATTTCTTTCATTAGTTCTCTTTTATTTAATTGAGATTTTTTATTAATGTCAGTTAACCAATTTTTCAAAATTGTTTTTTTAGTTTCTTCATCTTGTGATAAATAAATTTTACTATCAATTTGACTAAAATAATCCAATATTGCTGGTTTCAATAATTCTTCGGCTGGTTTTAATTTAGATCCAGTTTTATCTGCTTGTAATTTAGTTTCTACGTCAATTACTTTAGGTAAAGTAGAATATCCACTTATTTTAGTATCTAAAGTTACACCAATATAAAAATCGTTACTTTCAGCTAATTCAGTTTTTGGCGCAAAACCGTTATAAGAAGTAATACCAAGTGATTTTAGATAATTTTCACCATCTTCACCATATTTTTCTTTAAAACCAACACTAACTTTTGGGAATAATAGTTTTTCATAATAATCATATACTTTTTTATCACCTTGTAACTTTAATAATTCCCACTCTAACTTACCTAATTCAATAGCTGATATATCTTTAACCATTGATCTGTTGATTATAGGTAAAGCGTTGAAATCGATAGTTGTAATTTTATTTTCATTCCAAATGTCATTATCTATATCAATCGTTGTTTTGATAAGACCTAAACCTAATAATTTCACAAAAGTTTTCTCACTTAATTTCATAGGCAATTTAGTTAAATTTAAACTACCATTTTTAATTATAGTATAGTTTCTGAAAATAAATGTTTCAATTCTTTCAATTCCAAAATCATTTTTTGGTAAAATTATATAACCATCATATTTCACAGTAACACTCAAATTTGCTCTACTTTCATTCCAAACCAAATCTTGAATTCTATAACCTTTATTTAAATCACTATATTCAAATTTAAGTTCTTCAACTTTTGTCTCTACACTTAAAGTATCAACATATTTTTTAAGCTCTACTAAATCTGTAAATTCAGATAATTTAACCATCACTTCATCACTAATTGAGTTATCGATAGTTTTAGCCTGTTTTGCTCTACCAATTCTTTTATAATTAAAATTGTCGTGGTGTGGGAAGAATAAATTTTCTTCGCTTGAACTTAAATCATTAATTAAATCTAAAACGCAATAAGCATTTTCATCTAAAACTAGATTATTTGAATATCCTTTTAAAAATCTCTTACTTTCATGTATAAAACATTCTTTAATTAAAGTTTTATAATTGTTTAATTTTTGTTTACCAAAACTATTAGTAAAAATATCAAAAGTATATGTATCACCTAAAATTTTGTACAATAATTCAACTTCTGTATTATACATTTTATCTGTAAGCGTATAAATTGCACCATACAATAACTTACTTACATTTTGATTTTTATTGTAATCCCCATCAAAACTTAAATTGATATTACCTTGATTTTTTTCAGAAAAATAATACACCTTATCTAAATCTGAATTACAAAGAATATTATTATTCTCATCAACAATAAAATAAATAATTTCATTATCCTTAGTTAAGGTAAAAGCAAAATTGAATTTATTATCTCCATTCAATTTTAAATTCATTTTCTTTGAATTTGTACTAGTTTTCGATAATTTATCACTAATTATAATCTCGTAATCATCAAAATTATCCGCTAATATTTTTTCACCACCTAAAGTATCAGCCATTTCACTTAATCTATTTGAATCAGCGTATTCTCTATATTCGACAATAGTTACAGAATTAACAGAATCTCTTAATTCATTCATTACTTTTTGAACATTACTCCAAGAATCATCATTATTATACCCATCAGACAAAAAAATTAGACTAAAAGCTGTATTTGGACGATTAGTTTTAATTCTATCTATTACTTCTTTAGTTAATTCTAAAGGTTTTGTAAATGCAGTCAACCCTATAGGTTGTAAAAATCTATCAATAAGATTATTTAATTCCTGTAAATTAGTTAATGATTTAACTTCAACTTCCTCTTTTAAAATTCCAGCTTGATTTTTACCAGAAAACCAAATAAGAGTCAATGTATCACCCTCTTTAATTAGAGATGGTAACTTATTGGACATCTGCTTACGTATAAGCCTAAGATCCGATCCCATACTTGCACTAACGTCTATACAAAAAATAAAATTGGTTTTAATCTCAATTGGTTTAATAGTAGTTTCATTATTAATTAAATTTTCTTCTATCAGAAAGAAATTATCAGTTATTTTTAAATTTTTAATCATTGCTATGTTGTTATTAATTTACAACACAAATATAACTAAAAAAATTTAATTTTTAGTATATTCTATATGTTTTATAAATTATTTTTTATTTAGTTATAAATATAGAATTAATTTATACTATTTATAACTAAAAACTATGGTTATTTGGAATGAAAGTGAAATAAATATTTTAATTGATAATTATCCTAAAATTGGTCCTTCAAAATGTATGAATTTAATTAATAAAAAAATATATGATATTAAAAATAAGGCTAAAGAATTAGATTTAAAATTTAAAGAAAAAGTTATTTTTTCTGATGATGAAGTATTATTTTTAAAAGATAACTATGGAAAATTAGGAGGTGTGGAGTGTGGAGTAATATTAAATAAACCAGATTATTTAATATATAAAAAAATTAAAGAATTAGGTTTGAAAAGTGATAAAATATGGTCTAGTGATGATATTGAATTACTTAATGCTTATTATCCATTGCATGGAGTTGAGTATTGTTTTGAGTTATTAAAAACTAGAAGTAGACAATCTATAATAGCTAAAGCGTGTGAATTAAAACTTAAAGCAGCTTCCTCAATTTGGAAAGATGATGAAGTAAAATTTTTATTAGAAAATTATGAAAATGAAGATATGGATTTTATAGTTAATAGTTTACCTCACAATAAAAGTTCAATATTAGCTAAAGTTTTTAATTTAGGTATTAAACGTAAAAATACAGCTAAAAGTACTAATTTAAGAAAATTATTTGAAGATAATAATATAAATGAATATTGGTATGGTTTTATTATGGCTGATGGGCATATTAGGGATGAAGGTTCATTATCTATTTCTGTAAGTGAGATAGATAAAAATCATTTAGAAAAATTAAAAAATTATTTAAATCTAGATAGGGAATTGAGGTATCTTAAATCACATGAATTTAAATCACCTAATGGTAAAATATATACAGCCAACACTGCATATGAATTAGTGGTATCAGATATTAAATATGGTAAGTTAATAAAAGAAAAATTATGTATTGTTGGTCAAAAAACGTATATTCCACCAAGTCTAGAACGTTTAAAAACTAAAGAACAATTTATTAGTTTTTTCTGCGGATTTAGTGATGGTGATGGTAGTATTAATAAAAGGAAAGGGGATTTATATACATTAAGAATTCAATGCCATGCTAGTTGGGTTGATAATTTTTATTTCTTTCAAAGTAAATTTGAAGAATTTTTAAAAATAAAAACTATAGTTAGTGTTCGTGATAACGCTTCATTTTTTAGTATTAATAGTACTTTTGATTTAATGAAATTAAAAAAAGAAATATGTGCATTAAATTTACCATATTTAGAAAGAAAATGGGATAAAATAATTTATAGAAACCCTATTGAAAATAATTTTCATAAATATAAAGAAGAGTATTTTAACGATAAATTATAATATTTAAGATTTGTTGATATTATACCAAAAACAACTTCGAAATTATTACATTGTTTTAAATTTCGAAGTTGTTTTTGGTTTTTTAATTAATCAATAAAATATATTTCTCTAATTTAACTAAATTATCTTTAACCATAGGGTATAATAAAGTAACCATATCGTTATATTCTCTTTGTTGTTTTAAAGTGTCTTTTTTTCTAGTTTGTGATTCATAATGATACGCAACTCCATTACCTAGATATATGTTTTCGCAACCATTTAAAATAGCTTTTATTGATAATTCAACATCTTCGAAACATTCAGTATAATTTTCATTAAACATTTCACATTTTAGGAAGATTTTCTTTGAAATCATCATAAACGCACCAGTATTACCGAAAACACTTCTGTTTAGCGATTTACTATAGTTATAGTAATTTCCAAATTCATAATGTCCAAATCTAAGTTCATTTTTTTGAGTTACAGCACATAAAACACCTCCATGTTGAACAGTATTATCTTCATAATGTAATCTAATTCCTATAGTTCCAGTATTATTGTAATCTTGGTATGTTTTTACCATCAAGGAGACACTATCATTCAATAATTTAATATCATTATTGCAAAACAATAAAAGCTCGCTATCTAAAGATATGTGATTTTTAACAACATCGTTATTAATTTTAGCAAAATTGTAGTAATTATATTCAACCAATTTAATTTTTGGTTCTGTTAATATTTTATTCTTTATTTCATTAATAACTTCAACTTTAGAACCAGTATCAGCAATAATTATTTCATAATTATTATATTTTGTAATTTCAGTTATTGAACTAATACATTGAAATAATAAATCATTCCTATCCTTAGATAAAATAATTATACTTACTTTTGGTTGATTTTTAATTTTAATATTCAAATCATCTACTTGAATAAAACTAGGTTTTAACGTTATTGGTAATTGTTCTGAATATTTACTCAAAAATAAACCTCTAGATTGGTGAAATTCATCGTTTGGTACACCTGCTGAAAAGTGTGTTATTTCAAAACTAAATGTTACACCTATTTTAACTCCATCAAGATAATTTGGTATTGTAAAACAATGGTCATAAAAGTGAAATTTACCAATATTTTCATCAAATTTATGTTTAATTTTACTTTTATCAAATGAAATGAATAAACCATCAATAGTAACAACATCCAATAATTTATTATGGAATTTTGGGCTAAATTTACTCTTATATTTAGGTTTATCTCCTATTTTGTGATAAACATTACCACACATAGTTTGTTGCATTTGTTCCCAATAAATCCCACTTTCTGGCATAACAGAAGAACCAGCTAAACCAATGATACCATATTGAGGATTATTTTGAAAATCTTTTAATAAAGATTTTCCCCAACCTTTTTCTAAAATAATATCATTATGACAACAAACGACAATATCATATTTTGATTTTTCAATTCCTTTATTATAAATCTCAGCTAGTGAATATTGATTATCATTTTGATAAGGTAAAATTTCAAATTCATCAACCCCTATTGTTTTTTTTAAATGAGAAATAAAATCATTGTTGTATTTCTCATCTTTATGTGTACTAAAAATTATTGTTATCATTTATATTTTAATAGTTATTTAAACAAATATAGAAAAAATAATCCATAGTTTAATTTATTTCTTCAACTAATTCACCTTTTTCTACCATTTCAATTAAATTAGTAATATCAATTCCAAATCTAATAATATTATAACCACCATATAACGGATTGTCTGGAGCTATTTCTTTTAGAACGAAATATTGTTTACCATCCAATTTACAAGTTACCAATTTGATTGGAGTGTATTCTTCGCCAAATTTGACCCAATTTTTGCTTGATATGTCATTAGGTTTGTTAGAATCGTTAATACAAGTTATTTTTTCCATTATAAAATTCTTTTAATTTCAGTTAATAAATTTTTAAATTCGATTAAATTTTTTATATTAGGGTTATAGGCTAACCCCATATTTATTAAATTGTAACTTTTGATAATTGTTGCACCTTCTAGATTATCTTCTTTAGCTATTATATGAGCAGAATCTGATATTGCTAATGAATTTTCTAAATCATGAGAAATTATTAAAATTGTGTTATATTCATTTTGTAGTGAAACTTTTAATAAAGTATCAACAACTTTATCAATCATCAAACAATCTAACCCTGAAAAAGGCTCGTCAAATAAAATAAATTTATTACCAGTTAATAATTGTTGAACAATTGAACATCTTTGTCTTTGTCCACCAGATAATTGATTAGGGTATTTGTTTAAATGATTAGATAAATCGAAAATATTCGCATAATAATTAATAATTTCACTATTTGATTCTGTGTTAAATTCTATTTTTTTATTTTGATTATGTTTTAAAGATAATTCTAAATTCTTATATATCGTTCTGTGATTAAATAAAATATAATTTTGTGAAACAACACCAACTTCACCTGATGTAACTGGATGTAAATCACTATCTATTAAAATTGAACCAGAATCTGGTTTATTTAAAGCTGAAATTAGTTTAACAATTTGACTTTTACCAATCCCACTTCTACCAATTAATGAAACTATTTGACCTTGTTTTACTCCTTGTCTAGTAATATTTTTAATTTCAAAATTAATATCTCTTAAAATTTTTCTACCACCATAAGATAAATTAACATTATCAATTTTTAATATTGGTTCTTTTATTATTATGTTCATAATTTATTTATTATAAGGAAATAATATTAATGATAATTTTTTTAATGAATAATCAAATAAAATACCTAAAGATAGAATTATAAATAAAATAACAAAAATATTTCCAATATTTAAAACTCTTGCTGAGGTAATTAACATAACTCCTAATCCGTTTTCATTCATTGACATAGATTCTACAAGAGTAATCATCATCCAAGCTATTGCAAAGTTTTGTCTTATCGTTTCTAAAACTAAATGTAACTTTCCTAAAATGATTACTTCATATAACATTTCAAATTTATTCATCTTCATAGTTTTACACAATTCATATTCTTGTTTATCAATATCATTTATAATACTAAGTAAACTAGTAGTTAAGAATGGTACAATTCCAAATAATAATAACATGATTTTTATATCATGTACATTCGGTGATATAGTAACAAAAACATATGTTACACCAGTTGCGGTCAAATATCTAAATTTAGAAATTAAACTACTTATTGGTTTAATAATATTAATTGTTGACGAATAAGCTATTATTAATGAAATTATAGTTGATAAGAAAATACCTTGAATAGTTAAATAAATTGATTGTACTATTGAATTAATAAATTCTTTTCTTGATACAATATCTTGAAAACTTTCAAAAATAACTTTTGGTGATGGAATTATTTGTGAATCAGTTATAAACCAAAATGTTAATAATAAAATAATTTCAAGTAAAGTTATTATTGAAAATATTGTATTATTAACATTTTCAAATGGAAGAATTAAATCCCTCCATTTGATTTTGTTATTTTTAACCATTATTGACCGATAGTTATTTCAACTCTTCTATTCAATTTTCTTCCAGATTCAGTGTTATTAGAAGCTATAGGTTTTGTTTCTCCAAAACCATCATATTCTAATCTATTTGAAGGAATTTTATTTTCAATTAGATAATTAATAACACTTTTAGCTCTTTTTCTAGATAAATCTAAATTATTATCATCATCACCAACATTATCAGTAAATCCATATATTCCTAATTTTAAACCATCTGATGTTAATGCATCATTTATAATAGTATTTAATAATGTATAACTATCATTTGAAATTACATCAGAACCAGTTTCGAAATTAATTTGAACATTTCTTGAACTAATTTTTTCTGTCATTTTTACTTTATATTCAGTTAATAACGCTTTTCCCTCTAATAGTTCTGGATGTTCATCATAAACGGATCTCATAAAACTTTTATCCATCGCTTTTTCGTAAGGTATAAATGATGGAAAATCATCTTTATATAATTTTGTTTGTAAATTACCAAATGTATTATAAACAGCTTTATAAATATCTGCTTCACCATTGAATCCAAATAGGTGAGATGCGTCATTCATATTAAAAACCATAGAACCTCCTAAAGTAGTATGTTCATCTTTTTTAATTCCATTGTAATATCTTAACCAATAATCAGTTGTTTCAGCACCATACACGTCAACATTTAAAGAACATGCATATTTTTTTATATCTTCAAAGTTTCTAATTTGATCTCCTGAAATATATAATGAAGTGATTAAATCTTTAATTTTATCTGGATTATCATATAGATATTTTTTAGATGTAATAGTAATATTTGGCATGATAGATGCATATTGTTTGGTAGATATAATAGTAACTCCACCACGACCATTTATAGCTTGTACATCAGCAGGTGTCCATGTTGCAACTAAATCTATTTTAACTATAGTGTCTTTACCAATAGTTTCACCATCAATAACAATTTTTCTAGTCTCCATCAAACCATTATTATAATCAACACTAGCTTGCATAAAGTCTGGTGAATAACTAAGATTTAAAGCATTTTTATCATATGTATCATTGTTTGGATTAATTGGGATATTATTTTCGCCACACAATTTAATAGCTAGGTCAATATCACCATCTAGTTTTACACCTCTCAACACTTTACCTCTTAGCAATTGTAAATTGTTTTTAATAGATAAATCACCAATAATTTGATCTTCACCATATGATTTACCAAAACTTAAAAATGCTACAGGTTGATATTGTTCACCTAAATCTTTTACATTTGAAGAAATACTTGATAAGTAGTTTGGAATACCAGATCCCATATAACTATTAAACATACCATCTTTAGTTTCACCTTTTGAATAACTTCTAATCCAAGAAACCATTTCAGAAGCAGATTTCATACAATCATCTTGTCTAAAAATTTGAATATCCCAATTTTTAGAACCTAATATAGAACCTTTAGTAGTTCTTGCACCACCATTAGCTAACATTAGCGCATTTTGACTTTGCCATGCCATCACATTCCATTTAGCTGTTGCATCACCACTACCGATAATATCTTTACTAGGTATAACCATTTTATTAATAGCTTTACTATAAGATGCTTCTGGAGCATCAGGTATGGCAACTTCAACGCTTGATATTGAAGTAGAAGCTCCAACATATTGTGGTTTTTTATCCCACCAAAATACTTTACCACAAAATAATCCACTCGCTATAATTCCAATAATCATAACTTTACCGCTAGTTTTCATTTTCATATTAATTTTTATTTAAAGGGTTAAATTTTACAATACAAATATACTTATCATTTTATTAAATTACAAAATTATTTATTTTTTCTTACTGTATCAACTATATAGGCAATCAACCAAGCAACATGACCTTGCCTAACAAAGTATAAATTTTTAGAATCTGGATTATTTAAATCACTTATTGAATTTATCATAATATAACTTCCAGCTAATAAAGCTTCTCTAGAATAAGTGTCTAAAACTTTACTAATATCTTTTTGAGTATCAGCTTGTAATTCAAATTTATCAAAATTATTAATTAAATCATATTGATAATTTTTAATATCTTGATATGTAAATTGTTCGTATGGATTTGAAGAATTAGTTTTAGTTAAGGTAATGAATGACCAAACAGTACCACCAACCATATAAACATTTTGTTTTCTTCTAGCTGCCGTTTTATTATCATACATAAATTTAACTATTGATTTTAAAGTATCATTATATTCAATTGAAGATGCTACAAAATCATTAAAATCAGTACCTTTTGCATTTTTCTTAATTTTTTCAGTTAAAGTTACTGAACCTAAATTAAAAGCTAGTGGAGTAAAAACGTAATGGTTAGCATCATCTATAGTAACATACCCACCTTTAGAGTTGCCTCCACCAATATCAAAAATTAAACTATTAGTATATTTAGTTGGTGGAACAGAACCTTTTGTAACCAACTTACCTTCTTGTTCGGAAGTGACAAAATCTAAATTTCTACCAATAACATTTAAAATTTTATCACTTAAATCTTCTTTATTTGAAGCCATTGCAACACCAGAAGAAGCAATTATAAAAATTTTATTATCTGGTATTTTATATTCTGTTTTTAACTGTTCTAAAATTTCTTTTACAGCTAAAGAAGTTTCATTAATATCATCAGACCTTAATTTACCATCTATTGATATACCTCTAGTTATAGCAGTATTTCTAGTCCAGAATTTTACAATGCTAAATTCTCCAGTTTCAATATTTTTAATATCAACAACAGAAATTTTAACCCCTTTACCACCAATTTCAATACCTCCATATTTATTTAATTGACCAAAAGAATTTACAGATATTAATAAAATTACGAATAATGTTTTTATAGCTTTCATATTATTTTACAATTTATAGATTAGAAATTTGGAATTACGTTATTTGATTTATTTTCTTCTTCACTAATTTTTATTTTAGTTTGTTTTTTAACTTTTTCTTTTTTAGGTTTAATTACTTTCTTTTCAGTTTTAACTTCATTACTTACTATTTTAGTAGGTTTTTCAACTGGTGTTTTAATAACACTATCGATTTTTTGACCAACAATTAATGTATCATAATTAGGTTTTTCAATTTCAATATCGTTCGTTGTTTCTATTTTTGGATGATTTTTATCCCACCAAAATACTTTACCACAAAATAATCCGATTGTTACAATTCCGATTATTATCACTTTTCCACTGGTTTTGATTTTCATATTAATTTTTGTTTAAAGGGTTAAATTTTACAATACAAATATAATTATTATTTATTAAGTTACCAAATTATAAAAATAATATTTTTTACAACAAACCTTTATATTGTTCATGTATATTTATTGTAGAGTTTTGATTTTTATTTAAAATAATTGGTTGGTTATTAATTGGTAGGTTTATACTATTCTGTTTCATTTCAGATAACATTTTCATACCTTTTTCTTCAAAAACTGCATTATCCAAATCGATATTCTTCATAATACCAGTAGTTAATTCAATAGAACGTTTCATATAAGCTAATTTATTAGCCATATCATCTTTCAAAAATTCGGCTGATTGATCCAATAGTATTTTTTTATCAGCATCACCTTTGAATATTTTCATTGCTGATTTTAAAGCATTACTACCAGCAGTTAAAGCTTTGTATTCGTCTTTTTTATAAGATAATTCACTTTCAGCATCTTTAATTGTAAATTCAGAATTATCATATACTTTTTTAAGATATTCACTAATGTTAGTTAAAGCGGTTAATATAGGTGTTAATCTCTCTATATAACCTTTTCCTCTACCAACATCATTAGTTGCTAAAGTAACTAAATCATTTAAACCTTTTCGTTGAGCTACTTCGGCTCTTTGCATATTATCTATAATACTTTTTTCTTTTTCTTTTATATTTTTAAAAAGTAACTCTTTTTGCTTATCAACTTTCATTACCTCATCATTTAAATCTTCTCTAGCTTTCTTCATATCATTAATATAATCTTCTGCTATAATAAATGGATCTAACTCTATAACTATCCCTAATAATTGTTTCATTACTATTTCATATAAGTAATATGCTGATAATCTTAGTTTTTTATTAGTAATTAAAAATAAAAACAATGCACCAGCCGTTATAGCTATACCAAAATTAATAGTATTCCATATAATGGTAGTTAAAATAGGTAAAATGTAAAAACCTACAATTCCAGTTAATCCTAATCCAAATAATAAACCAAATTTAGCTTCTGGTTTTGATAACCAAGATTTATTATTTGAAGAATCTCCTTTACTTGATAATGGATTTGCTAATAGTGAATTTTGCATATTATATTAATTTAAATTGTTAAAGATTTGTTTTTATTAGATTTACACTATTAGTTATATTCAAAATGAACTCACTATAAACATTCTCATAAGTTGATAATTTACCTCTATCATTTAGAGTATCATCAGATATTGATTGTTCTAGTGATGAATTTTCATTAAAAATTAGTTGTTTTTTATTACTTAATTCAATTATCTCTTTATCAATATTAGATATTTGAATTTTATTTGATTCAATTTTATTAGTTTTAATCAATGATTCATTTTTAATTTTATCATTAATTAAATTATTATAAGTTTCCTTATCTTTAATTAAAGCATTAGTATAATGATCTACAGAACTTAATAATTTTTCTTTAGTTAAACCTTGAAATGATAATGCACTAAAAGTAGCTATTAATCTAGTATTTTGATCGCTTATCCTTACCATGTTTTCACTATTAAACAATTGATAAAATTCAAAGAAATCAGGACCTTCCATATTCAATTTTTTCAATAATTCGTTAAAGTAGTTTCTAAATTTAGAAATTTCTTCACTATTATTTTGAGGTATTTGAATTGTATTCTGACTATTAAATTGCTGATTTGTTACACTGGTAAGAATAGCACCATTATTAACTGGTGTATAATTTGATGTTGCAACACTTTCATTATTAGAAATATTATTCTGTGGTTCTTCAAATTCAAAAAAAGCACCCATAATTTTTTTACCTATACCAGCCATAATGTTATTTTAGTTTTAATTAATAATTTATTTAAAAAATAAGTGATGAATCCAATCATTTGATTTAGCTTTTACTGAATGAACAAAAATATCTTGTTTTTTATTTGGTTTTATAAAATACATATCACCATCCATTCCACATTGTTCATTATATACTATATCTCTTTTCATTTCAACTTTAATTTCATTACCCCATATAGATTTAATGAAATCATATTGTTTTTTATTTATTTCTCTAGATACAGCTTTTTCATCAATAACAAAATACAAATCTTCATGTACGTCACAATCAGAACAATCAGAATTTTCTTTTTTAATATCTATACCTACAGCTTTAATTTCATAAGAATCATCACATTCATAATTTTTCCATGAAGAATAAGGTTCTAAATGTCTAGCTGTTATAATTTTTCTAGGTTCTGTAGAAAATTTTTCATTTTTTTTAATATTTGGAGTTAAAAGTATATCTAATATCCAAATAATAAAAATAATTAATGATATTCCTATCGATATACTTTTAACCATGATTTTTTATTATTTTTTTTCTTTTTTAGGTTTCTCATTTAAACCTAATTGGTCGATAGTAGCGTTCATTATTTCTTGAGTTTCTTTCCAAGTCTCAAAACTATATTTATTTAAAATACCAGTATAAGTTTGAACGTCTGGTGGATTCATTTTAATCACATCTTTTTCAGTATCGAATTGAAGTGGTGCTAATATTTCTTCCGTTAGAAGTTCTAGTTGTTTATCATCTAATAAATCAAATATACTTTCATTAACAACAACTGTTACATCGCTTTTTATTAAAAAACTTACTAATGGTGTAGCCTTTTTAATTTCGTATAACTTTTTTTGTTCATTATCAGTAATTAATTTAATATTGACAAAATTACCTAGACTAGTTCTAGTGTCAAAAATATTATTAAAGTACTTTTTTACATCCTCAGATGTTTCATTATAATTTTTAGCCATAATTTTATTGGGTTTTAGAACACAAATATAATGAATAATTTTATTAAAATTTAATTTTTTAAAAAATTATTTACAAACTTTTACAGTATCGCCTATGTTAAAGATTTTTTCATCAGCATAGAAACAATCAATAATAGTACCTTCACTAAGTGCAGAATATTTACATCTTCCATCAGTTAAACTTACAATTTCAGTAACAATAAAAGGTTTTGTTTTATCACTAAAATTTGGTGACATAGCTTCTCCGCATGAAACTAGTAACCCAACGATTGGAATTAATAATATTTTTTTCATAACTTTTTTAATAAATGAATTATATTTTTTGATATTATGTAACTTTTTAAAATTATCAATAAAATTAACAAATAATTTAATTTATCCATAATTATCTAATTAAGTTTACTTATGTAGATTTCGTATTCTGCTTCATAATAACATCTAAAAGCTTCTTCTTCACTTATTATAAATTCATAATAATCTTCAATATAATTTTTCTTACCTTTTTCGCTAATTATAGAAGAATATAAAAACTTTTCAACATCTTCTGAACATATATCGAAAATCATTTTAGCAACATTATAATTATAACGATACTTTTTCTTAAAAATTTGTACTATTGAGTTATCATTTATTTCTTCCATAGAAAATTGTTTAATTAATTTATTGTTGAGTATATTAACGTAAAATTTGAATTAAGGTTTCAAATAACCAATAAATAACTGATAAAATAACTGATTGCAATGCCAAAATCTGGTTTTATTGATTCAAAAATTGAAAAATTGACATTAGTTTCCCCTTCTGATCTCATAAAAACTATAGCACACCTAATACTCCATAAGTATTTTATGATGATTAAAATTGAGTAGACGAATAGGGTAGATAGTGTTAAATTTATTAAATAAGTTATCATTTGTTAAGTATTTTAACAAATATAACTAAAATTATTTAGGTTTCACCAAACTAGTTATACTTTTTTTATAAGCGATTAATTTTTCAATTAATATTTTCTTTAAAACTGGTAAAATTAGTTTAAGTAATTGAGTTTTGAAAAAATTAAACATGTATTCCAGAAATCTATTTTTTATATAACAAATTAAAAATTTAATCAAACCAAAATTATCTTTAATTAATTCAATTATGTTAATTATTTCATTAATATTTATGTTTGTATTAATATTAATGTATTTATTATGAATTAACTTATTTTGCACTAATAGAAATATTATCATCTGTGGAGAAAATAATAAATTTTTTATCATAATTAACAATAATTTTTTTGTTATATTATTATAATAATTATTCGTAATAGCTTCATTATTAGCCACACCACTATTATTTAATGAAGTATTTAATGCTGATTCTACTTTAAGGACTAAATCGATATTAATATTATCATCAAGAAAATTATTTGGTAGACTTAGATTAGTTTCTCCACACCCAAAATCTAAAACATTAATACCTTTTTTTATTTTATTAGCATCATCATCTAATTTTTGTAAATTTTCTATAGTTAAAGAAAAAGTTTCCTTATCATCTTTATCTTCTATAATATTATTTATAATATTATCAAGTAATAAGTCATTTTTTATACCATTTATACTCTTCTTTTTAGATATATTACCAAATATTGCATCAATAACCATTACAGCAATAAAATTAGCATCTAGTAATGGTATAGAATCAACCATTAAATCCAATTGTTTTTGTCTAGATAAAGTGCTAATAGGATTATTGTTAGATATGAGTGCAATATTTGTACTATTTGAATAATTTACATTCATTTGGTTAGAAAAATAATTACCATTATTATTACCATTTAAAACATTATTATAAAAGTCAAATTGAAATGAATTATTAGGCATTAAATTTCTTCCCTCAACCGTATTTGGATCTTGTTTGAACATGTCATTAAAATCCAATAAAGACATGGGTACGGGTAATAAAAAATTATATGTTGGTTGATTAGATGAATTAGAAATGTTATTTCTTTTAAATTGATCTTTAATTAAAGGTTCTAATTCTTTTATAAAACTAACTATTAACTTAGCAAATAACGTTTTTATAAAACCAGTACCTAATATAGTACCTAATAAATCCAATAATAATTTTATTGGATCATTACTCAATAAATTTGAATTAAAATTAAATGAATCATTAGATTTAGCACCTAATATGGTGAAAACTTTAATTCTGTTTACTAACGATATATTTTCTAAATAACTCAAAATTAAACTTGATATATTTTATTTTTCCTTTTAATTTTTACTAAAATATCATTTTTAGGTACTTTTATTTCAAATATTGAATCCTGTTCGCATATTAAGGAATAATCAACTGGATTTATTTGTTTAGTTTTTTCATTAATATAAGACATTGTAGTTTCATTAAGAGAATATTCATTACCTACTTTATTGAAAATATTCATCTCAATTATATTTAAAACACCTTTAATATTATTAATATTTTCTATTAAACCACCTAAAAATATCTCGTCACCCATATTTAATTTTGAAGTATCATGATAATCAGCAGTAGTGTTAATAACTTGTGTTTTTAAATCAATTTCAGTAACATTATCATCAACTAAAACTGTTATATCATAAGATAAATTAATAATTTTACCATCTCTTATTTCAATATAATCATTAACCATTCTTTTAGGTGCTAACCATAATGCAATGTTTCTTTTTAATATTGATGTTGATGTATTATTTAATGTACCATCAGAATTAATACCAATTATTAATGGAACAACTTTATTATCAATTTTCATGATATTAACTTTATATGGAGACCCAAATTTACCTGGGATCAAATAAATCATCGTTAAATAATCAGTCAGAGTAACGCATCTTTCTTGTGATGCATTGTAATATTTTATCAAATATCTTAATTGTTCTATTGGTAACTTATCAGCACCTCCAAAAGCTGGTATTGTATTATTTACCGTTAAACTTTTCCTAACTAATTGATTATAATCTTCTCTACTACCATTTATTGTAAAATAAACATTACCTAAAGTATTTAATACATTTGCACCTATATTTGAAGATGTACCATCACTAGTTCTGTATTTTATAAATAAAGTACTATTTGCTGGAATAGTAACACCTAGTGCTGTATTATTTAAATATGACGATAATGATCTAAAACCTTTTTGTACAAAAGTTTGATTAAATGAGTCATAGTTTTCAGAACCTGAACCAAATGTAAGTTTACAAAAACCATTTGGGGTATATTCTTTTATAAATTTCTTATTAACTTTCTTTAATTTAGCAACTTTTAAATTGTTTTCATCAATTTGAGAAAGATCCTCTATATAAACATATTGTTCAGCAAGATATGGTACTTCGTAATATCTTAAATCTTCATCAAAAAATTCATTATATGAAGGATTGTCTGTCAAAATACCTGATTTAACAATTACTGATAAAATATCAGAAACATTATCATCATTTAAAAAAACATTTAAAAAAGGTTTTACATCATTTTGTCTAATTGGTTGTTTATGCAATTTTGTAATACCATTAAAACAAACTTCTGATTTAGTTAAATTATAAGAAACTATTGAACCATCACTAGAAATATTTGGTATTATTTTCCTGTTTGGCGCACCAGATGATGAATAAGGTGATGAAAAATCTAAATCATTAAGTAATTCAAAACTTTTACCACTACCAACTACTTGCGTTTCAGATTTTAATACTGGACAATATGATGGATCAAAACTACTACCTAAAGTTGGTACAGTTACAGTAAAATCACATACTGTTACACTTGCTCTTTTATTTGGTATCGGTAAACCTTTATTTTTGCCTAATTGATAAATATTTTTAATTTCACCAGCATAATCTATTTGTGTTTCATTTAAAGCTTTATCTGTATTAAATGATAAAATATCTGTTGCACCAGCCATTAAATCCAACAACATTGAACCTACTGAACTATCATCCAATATTGTCTGAACTTCATCACCATAGAAAGTAGTTGCAATTTTTATTAATTCAGTTCTAGCACCACTAAAATCCCTATTGGTGTAATTTAATGTTGGTTTTCCCATTATTTTATAATAAATAGAATTTTATTATAAATTTGAGTAAGTTATTTATCTTAAATATCTTCAACCCAATTAGCTGCGACTGAACATGTACCAGATGTAGTTGTTTTCATTGCAAAACTGATAATGTCTGTCGGACTTGAAAAAATATCCAAATCTTCTAAATTAATATATTGACCATAATTTCGAGGAACTGTTGTATTGAATAGTACAGATCCACCAGTTATGGTTGTACCAGCAATATCATAACTTACTATACTTTGACCATTTGTTATTGTAGTTCCATTGTCACCAGTAGTGCCATTAATCGTTGTATATACTGGTGTTCCACCTAATGTTGGATTAAGAATAATCTGTAAAGTAGCTACACCATTACCACCATCGTAAGCACAAGAAACACCTCTTAACCTTATTTGTCCTCTATTTGTTACAGTATTAAATGTGGTTGCATTTTTTAGTGTAAGAATATTAGTAAGTGTAGTAATACCATTTTTGTTATTATCTATTCCATTTTTAGGACCTAGTAAATGTACATCACCTTCTACAAATAATGCACCTGATCCAGATTTTAAAATGACATTTGATGTATTTGATGCATTAACAACCCTCCAAATTAAATTTAAACTTGGATTTGACAATGAAGTATCGGTGTTTGAATTTGGGTATTTAATAATATGAACTAAACTTATTTCTCCATCATTATCATGTTCAATGTAAAAATAGATACAACCAAAACCAAGATATTGATATTTAATTTGCCCTACATTTCCTTTAGTTGGATCAAGTAACATTCCAGAAGGATTTGTAGTACTATCACTTCCGTCCATTGTATCAACATTCCAAGATGTTTGAGCTATAAATGTTTCAACACTAGTATTAATATGAAATATTCCAAAAGTAGTACCACTATATCCAAAACAAAAACCATCAGTTAGTGCAGGGTTTCCTAACCCTGCATATTGTTTAGAGTTAGCTACACCTGCTGTAAATAACATTGTGAACCTACCTAAGACACCTTGACCAGCCCTATATTTAGCGTAACGCCTTGATATTAATTGAGCAGAACTAGCAGAACTAGCACCTGTTGAGATTGATAATAACGAACCTGTTGTTGATACAGTACCAGTGCCAGTGACAGAAGGAGTAACTAATTGTGTATTTAGTGTTGATGAATATTCAAAACTTATCTGAGCTACTGGAGTTAGTTCAGCTATAGATAGTTCTCCAAACGCTGTTTTGGGACTTTCAATAGCAATCTTTAAATTACCATTTTCGTCAACTCCAACAAATTTAAAATTACCTGAATCCGTTTGCCCAATGATTACTGATTTAGTTGTAATAGAATCAGCGTCTGAACTAGGTGTATTTGTTAATGGTGCATTTAATTGGTCAAAATTACCATAATAAGTGTAAAGTCTAAGATATGTCTGATTAGAACCAGAATTGTTTGTCATTCTAACTCTAAAACTTCTACCTCCTTTTACCGCCTTGTGTATTTCTTGAATTCCAGCAGTAACATTAAACCCTGTATTTGGAAATGTTTCCCAATTTAAACCATCTACACTAAAATCAAAATATAAAATACCACTTTGATCTGTTTTACATACTACTAATAAGTCAGGATATTGATTTTGTTCTGTTGTACCCGTAAATGTTACACCACTATTTAATGGTGTAATAGTAGAATTAATTCCAATTATACTTTGAACCCCTCTAATAGTATTATTTGCAATTGTAGTAATATCAGTATTATCAATAGTGATAGAATTACCACCATCTTGAATATTTACAGCTTCAACACCACCTGCGTTGTTTACTCCAAAAGCTGTATTACCTATTGAACCACCTGAAATAATTGTTTCTGTAACTAAAGCACCACTAGGAGTTACTTTTACATCTACATAACCTCCACCGCCACCAGTAGTAACTCCATGAATAATACTATTTGTAACTATACCTTTATTAGAAGTGGTAAGTTGAGTTCCTAATTGAACTACATCTGTTACCGTACCATCAGCATCTACAATTTGATTTTTTTGTGTTCCATCACTTATTTTATCGTCAATACTGGTAAATATAGCTTCCTGTTCAGTAGATAAAACTGATGGAGATGAATTGGCACTTGTAGCTTGACCATTCGGGTTTGGTGGTGTATAACTCATTATTTATATTATAACATATTTAATATCATTAGATATTATTACTCTTGATGTATATGGCGTATTAATAACAATATTTGGACTATCATTAATAGTTTCACTAGTATAAATAGTAGTACTTCCATTAGTTACATGTATTGTGTATGAACAATTATTATTAATTGCACTAGGTAGTGTTAATGAATTATTACCTAAACAAAAATAATAATAATCAATATTTGAATTATTACCTATATTTATTGTTGCTCCAGATATATTAAATTTTAATTTAGTATTTACACTTGAAGTAGTAGAACTTATAATTCTACCTTTATTATCATAAGTTATAACTGGCATTTGAGTTGAAGAACCTATTGTTTGACCAGAAGTTACATTATTTAAAGTTAAATTTAATAAACTATTTGATGTTAAGCCAGTTACATCACCACTTACTGTTAAACCACTATAACTATTTTTATTATTGAAATTATTCCAATCATTTGATGTTAATAAACCTCTATTTGAATCGCTAGAATCAGGAAAGTTAAATGTATGAATTCCTGAATTGCTGTAAATATTAAAATCATTTCCAGTATTTCCAGTTACCAATAATTGTAAGCTATCAATTTGATTATTTATTGAAGTTATTCCACTTAAACCACTTGATGTTGAACTAGATAAAGGGGTATATCCTAAAGCATTAACTACATTATTAAATGTAATGGCACTTATATAATTATTTGGATTAGTTAATTTATAATAATTACTTTCTGTGAAAGAACTTGTAGTAAAACCACTAATATTTGAATTATATGGTATATATCCTAAAGCAGTTATAATGCTACTATAGGTTAAACCACTTATACTTTCTGATGTAAATCCAGAAATTACTAATGCACTTCCATCAAATTTGGTTAACACTAAAGTTGATCCACTTATTTCACCATTAGTAATTATATTATTTATACTATTATTTATATACGTAAAACTTGAAAAAAAAGTAAACGTGGTACTTGTTAATGGTATTAAATTTAAATCTGACATACTGTAAATTATTTTAATTAAATTTGTTAATTATATTTTCCATATGTTTAAAATTAAACATATATTACTCTCCCTCCTTGAATTTTATTAAATCCAAACATGTTTGCGACACTATTAAAATTTTGTTTAATTTCGGTAGAATTTAATGGTGAATCATATACTCTAAGAATTGATATATTTCCATAAAAACTACCATCAAAATTATTTTCTATTAATAAATTATCTTCTTCATAATCATGTTCATAAGGATAATTAGTGTCAGTAATATTAAATCTCCAATTATTTTTTAATCCAAAAGTACCACCACCCCAAGATATATTATAAGGAACTCCTATTTGTTTTTCTTTATTAGTATTAAAACCATGAAACCAAAATTGTTCTGGAAAATTTTCAAATTTGTGAAATATTTTACCATTTATATATATTATTAATTCACCATATCTCCTATCTAAACAATCTTTTATTTCATCCCAAGTTAATTTAAATCTATTATCCTTAGTGTTTTGTAAAATATCATTTAATTTAATATTATTAATTTCATCTTTAAAATCATTTGGACATGGGTTAAATGTTATACCTATTTGTGTCCAACCAGTCGGTATTGATTTAGTTGTGTAATTTTCTATAGTAGTTCCGCTAGTGCTTATAAATCTATAACCTATATTACCAAGATTATTTAATCTAAAACCTATACAATTATCATATATTGACTCTTCCTTATCTAAATCATCAAATTCTGGATTTAAATTTATACCATTAGTTGTTGTATAACCAGTTTCGCCAGAATATTGAAATTGAAATTTATTTTCACTTCTAAGACCTAAATAAATAAAAAAACCATCTTTTTCACTTAAAATATTTGAATATGTATTACTATCATTATATAACCAAGTTTCTATAGTTAAACCTTTTTTATATCTATCTGGTAATAATTCATAATTATAATCTTCTAACTTAAAGAAATTTTGAAAATATCCTCCATTTAAATTAAAATAATTAATGGTATTTGATGACATGAAAGTTGCAGTCTCGTAAGTAGTGTTTCCTGAATTATCATTATATCCAACTTTATAAAGTTTTAATTTATTATCAACATAAGAAAAATTTTCAGTATAAGAAGACATTATATTTACTCTACCATTGTCATACATATTTAATCCAAAATCATCTAAATTTAAATTTGATAATGAAGAGTATGGGTACTTTATTGAGGAAATTATATAATTTGGATTTATACTATTATAACAGATTGGGTTAGTTAAATCAAAATTAGTTAATAAATTATCGGTTATAATAGACATTTTAATTATTTTATTTACTATTAAATAGAAAATTTAACTATTTAACAATAAACCATTTTTATGAATCCTAATTTTAATCAACCAATAGAAAGTCAAGAATTTAAAGTTGGTACTAACTTAGTTCCTCTCCCTTCAAAAGGTCTTTTTTACGAAAATAAAAAAGATAATGTTTTGATTGAGTATATGACTGCAAACGATGAAAATATTTTATCAACGCCAAATTTTATATCTTCTGGAACTGTTTTTGAACAATTACTTAGAAAAAAAATAAAAGACACTGATGTTGATATTAATGGTCTTTTAACTGGTGATGTAAACGCTATTTTATTAGCACTTAGAGTTACTGCTTATGGTTCTGATTATACAGTTGGAGTAATTGATCCAGAAACTGGTGATGAATTTGAAGAAGTTGTTGATTTGGGTAGAATTAATTATAAAAATTTAACTATTCTACCAAATGAACATAATTTATTTGATTACACATTACCTATTAGTAAAAAGAAAATAAAATTTAGATTATTAACAAATAAAGAAGAAAAAGATATAAGTGATAGAGTTCAAAGTAAAATGAAATTAAGTAGAGGTGTTGATTTTTCTTTAACAGATAAATTAAAAGCTCAAATTATGGAAATTGATGGTAATGCTGATAAAATTTATATTAGTAGATATGTTGAAGTTATGAGACCTTTGGATGCATTAAAACTTAGAAATTATATTAGCGAGGTAGAACCGAATTTGGATATGACATATGAGTTCACGAATCCAAATACGGGTAGACGATTTCGTACTAACATTATCTTCACCGCAAGACTTTTTTATCCTACAATCTGATTATCAGAAAATAATTTGGGAACAAATTAATATTTTAGTTAGAAATGGATATGATTACCAATCTCTTTTAGTTATGCCAACTTATTTAAGGTTGGATTTCATTAAATTATTAGTTAATGAACATGAAAACATGAAGAAAGAAAATGTTAATCAAAGAAGTATGAATAAAAAATGAAATTAACTCAACTTATGAAATATTTTATAAGTTGAGTTAATTAAAATTACAAATCCTTAACTATTCCTTTTTTGTCAATTTTACCTTCAATTTCATTATCTTTATTAGATTTTGGTTCAACTTCTTGACCTCTAGCTAATGAAATTTCATCTTCATCCATATCATCAAGTTTGTCACTAGATTCAACACCTTCATTTAGAATCATTAAACCATTATTTAATACACATTGTTCCCAAACTTTACCAGCCGTAGCATAATTACATTTAGCTATACCAATATTAGCTAAATTATTTTGCTGTTCATTTAAATCTCTACCAATACTAATTATTAATTGAGCTTTTTTAATTTTAGCTACAGAACCACCAGCGTCAGTTTTATCTAATATTCGTTTATGATTTGATTCTTTTTTGCTTTGGATAGCAGTTAAAATTGGTGCATTTAATTCACTAGCAAGAGATTGTAATGCTTTTGCAACATAAACTTCTGGACCATCCCATGAGTTACCAACAAAATCTTTACTTTTGTGAGATTCAAATTCATCCATGTAATCCACAACAATCAATTCAAATTTAAGACCAAATCTTTTTTGGTATCTTAAAACCCAATCTCTTAATTTAGGTACTGTAAACCCTTCTGATTCAAATTTCTTTAATATTAACTTACCCATATTTGGGTGTTTTTTTGCAAAATCTTTAATTTTTTTAGTTACTAATTCTGGATTTTTATTACAATCATCCTTACTCATACTAGTATATTTAGTAGTATGCTTTTGTCTTATTTCACCAATAGTATTCTCACCAAAAAATACATGTAATACGTTATATCCACTGCTTGACACGTTATTAGCTGCATCAGCTAGTAAAGTTGTTTTACCAACTCCTTGACCACTTAAAAGCAATATTAAATCACCTTTTCGCATACCACCAACTTCTTTATCAATAAATTTCCATCCAAATGGAATAATATCTTTGTCAGTTTCTTTGTATTTAGGATCATCTGGATTATCTATGAAATTTTGCATATCAAATCCATAATCCTTTTTTAAACCATATTCAGTATTATCTTTTAACTTTTCAATTAAATGGTAAATTCTATCATTATCACCTAACTCAATAGCATCACTTAATTCTGAATTATAATTTTTCATCTTTTGCGACTTGATGAAGTTATAAAATTCAGTTTCTATGTGTTCATAATCATTTTTTTCTTTACCTTGTTCTACAGACTTTTTATAACTTAACATTCTTTCAAGATGTTTACACATCAATTCAGAATTAGTTTCATTTGTTATAGTACTTTTTATTACCTGTTTAATATTATCAATATTTGGTAATAATTTATAAGTATTATAATAATTTTGTATTAAAATTGAAATTTGTTTAAAACTTTGTTCTTCAAAAAGATTTGCTTCTAAATCATGTATTACTTCTTCCCCAAATTCAGTGTTAAAAAATACTCTTGATAATAGTTTTAATTCGTAAATTGTACCTTTTGATAAAGATGAAAATTCTTGCATTTTTATTATATTAATAGTTTAAGTTAATGAAAAAAATAATTAATCAGTTCAGTTGAAACTTAGAGAATAGTCTAAAACAATGTTAAAATTAAAGGCAATGACCTTTTCTGCAAACAAAGACAAAAACATTAACTAAGTCAATTATATTTTGGTTTAAAATTTACTGTTTTAAACCAAAATTAGTTAAAATTTTGCAGAAAAGAGGTTTTATTTTAATTTTAAGTAATCAATCTTGTCTAAAAGAGATTTATATAGTTTATAACCATTTTTAATCTAAATTCCAACTGATAAAATCTTTATAACATCAACTCATGTTTAGTTATAAAAATAACTGATATTTTTTTGAAAAATTTAATTTTCTTTACTCATTAATTCATCAATTATAGGTTTAAACCTTTCATCAACATTAATTCTTAGTTGAGATATTGCTTTAGTTTTTATTTCTTTCTCACCTTCAAATTTTTCTTTCTCAATTTTCAATAATTCGTAAAATTTATTTCTTTCAATAGTATATACGTCCATCAATTTTTGATTTTCAGTAGCTACTCTACTCATTTCATTAGCATTAATTTTTGAAATTTCTGCATTTCTATCATTAGTTAAATTCTTAACTTTCGCTTTGAAATAATTAACTCTAGATTCAAATTCTCTATGTTTAATAGCTAAATCATTATGAATTTTTAATAAATCTTCACTAGTATGATGGGTTAAGATTGAAACAGGGGTTTTTTCATCTTTTCTAACTTCAAACCATTCTAAATCTGGAATTGAAGGTAATTCTCTCCTTAAAAGATCTAATTTACCGCCTTTATGAATAAATTGACCATAATGAGATGCTTTTGCTTCGACATCCAAAAATTCATTATATTCAGCATTTGGTAGACTATCCCAACCATATTGTTCATTTACTTTTGGTAAATTAGTATTAGTTTTTAAAGCAGGATGTGGAGGTTCGATTTTGTCAGTTACAAATATTGAATTTTTAGTTTCTTCCAATAATTGTTCTTTGGCTTTAATATTTTCCATTAAAAAAGCTTGAACACTGTGTAATATAGATTTTCTATTTAATAATTCTTCAACATTATTTGGTATTTTATTACCTTTAACTTGAATTAAATCTTTATCTCCAATCTTAATTGTTTTAGAATAGTTATTAACTACATTTAATTTGTTATCAATTTCTTTCGTTTCTTGATGACATAAATTACTAATAGATTGCGCTTGAGATAAGCTTAAACCAGTTTCTGAAAGTGACTTTTTCATAATTTTATTTATTTTTTTTATTACACAAATTTATTTTACAATTATTAATTTTATTTTCATCTAAAAAACTAAGAATATCTTGTTGAAGTTTATTAGTTTCATTTAATGAAAATGATTGGGTTTGTGGTTTAACATCTAAAAATTCATTAGGTATCAAATAATTCATTTTATATGTTTCCATGAACTCATTAAATCTTTCAATGAGTTCATTTTTATCAATATTTTCTTTATACATATTTACCAAATAATTTCTTTTTTGTTTATTTTACTCATTTTATTTTTTCTATCTAAAGGAAGTAAATTTTTAACCTCTTCTTCATTTAAATTAAAATGATACATTAGACTCACATCATCCCACATCATATTACTATCTTGAAATTTAACTCTATTCATTATTTTATCAACCCATTCTTTAGTAGTGTCATATAATTCTTTAGAGAAAATTGTATTAAAATTGAAATTTCTTACAGCAAACTCTCTTTCTAGAATTTTTTCATCACCATATGAAAATTTAAATAAAAGACCTTCACCATATTCTGAATTTGGTTTAATATCTTCTGAATAACCCGTTTTTTGGTCTATGTTAAAAATTTTAGAGTATGGAGAAATCATAAAATTTTTATATTTAATTAAATCATAACCATAAAAATTACTATCCATTTTAGAAGTCTTCAAAGATAAAACATTTTGGAAATCTTTGATTAAAGGAGTGATAAAATCCCTCAAATTTACCATCTTAAAAGAATCTTTGGAATAAGAATCCGCATTTTCAATAGTTTGTGAAATAATAAAATTTTTGTAAGATAATGTGAACTTAAAATAGTTTTCTTTCATTTTTATTAAGTTTTAAAATTGTTATTGTTATTATTGGTAACAAATATAGATAAAATTAATATACTATTATACATTTTCGTTATAAATTTTTTTCTCTTTTATTATTAATGATTTAAATGGATCAACAAATGATATAAAATTTTGATTTGGATAATTTGCTAAAAAACCATCAGTAACCATCATATCTCTTAAATCTTTTGAATTTCTACCTTCTATATCAATTGGCAATTCAGATACATCAATACAAGTATCTATCGCTTCTTTATTTAAAATTGGATTCATTAAATCTACTAATTTCATATTTAAATCATAATGTTCAATACCCATTTCTCCTAATTTTAAAAATGTTCCACTAATAATATTATCCAATACTTTTAAAGATTTCTTCTTAGTTTTTTTACGTTCTTCGTTTAGTTTTTTAGCTTCTTCAATAATTTCACTGATTGAAACTTTTCTTTCTTTTATCATTGGGAATAAATCCATAAATGTATCTTCACCTAAACCAGCAACGCCTTTTATACAATCAGATGTACAACCACAAAATACTTTAAATAAACTAACATTTTCAATATTGTACTTAAAATTTATAAAGAAATTATCTTTTGTTGTGTATAAATTTTGATTAGCTATATATACTGCAACGTTTGGAAGAACCATCAGTGATGTTAAATCTCTATCGTTAGTATATATTAGTATTCTCTCAAGTTCATGTCTTAAAAGGCAAATTTTAGCTATTAAATCATCTCCTTCTATATAGTCAACTTCAATTTGTCTAATGAATAAATGTTCTAAATAATTTTGAATCCTTTGTTTTTGCCATAATAACATTTTTTTTTCTTCTTGACTTTTAATATCTTTTTCAGTAAGTATTATTTTACTATGCCAAGATTTATTATCTCTATTCGATTTATAAGTTTCATATAAATCATATCTCATTCTTCCTCCATTCTCACCATCCCAAACAACTACACATTTATTAATATTATGTTCATTTATTAATTTTCTAGTCATTACCATAAATTGATATAAACCACCTATATTTTCACCTTTTGAATTATATAAATGTTTTGCACCATGATAAGATCTCTTTAAAAGATAATTTCCATCAATTAATAATGTTCTAGTTGTTATATTTTGCATTTATTTTTTATTAAAAATTTAAATTATTTCTCATATCATTTAGTGGTAGTAATAAATTTTCATAACCCATAATAGATTTACCAATATATTCATGACAATATGATGCTCTGGTTAATCTTTTTGCACTATTATCAGTATGTGCATCATTTCTTATTTTCTTGTTTTTTGATGTTGCTTTAAAATTTTCACTCCTTTCTCTATATTCTCCAAGTGCTGGATTTACAGTTTTTGTAAAAACTCTTTTACCTTCATTAATTAATATTCCTGATACAAATTCAGATATTTTACTGCCAATACCCATACCTTGGAAGTCTGGTAATACTACAGTTCTACTTAATCCATAACCATTTGGTACAGCACCAGTTGGTTGTGATTTATAAACAACTATACCTATAGGTTTTTCGTTCCATTCAAAAAGAAGTAAATTAAATGATTTACTTAAATTTTCTGTTAAATAATGATGTTTTTTAAAGAAGTTCCAAGTATCATATTCGACTCTACTAACTTGTAATGTAATTTTTGGTCTGCCTTGCCGAAGCCATTCCCCTCTTTCGAGTTCGCCTCCTTTTTGTGGTGAATAAGTCCAATCTGGCATTAACCATTCTAAAATATCATAATGACAAGATGCTAGAATAATTCTTTTATTTTCTCTACGAATATATTTTTGTAAAGCAAAACTCATAGCTTTTGCAACATCTCTATCTACAACAGAAGTATATTCATCAACCAATATAGTAACAATACTTTCTTCTCTATTTTGAATATCAAATGTTTCATATACATATTCTGTATATTTATCATTTAAAATTTTACTTTTTAATTCAATATTAGTCATAAATTATTTATTAAATTTCTAAAAAATAACCTTGTTTAATACCTTCTAATTCATATTTTTTTATTATTTCAATAGCATTTCTAACTTTTTTAGAATCTTCTTCAATTAGAAAATTTTCAGGTTTACAATAACCACCATTAGTTAACATGTACCAAAAATCACCTGTTAAAGGTATTGGTTCTGTATCTTTTTTAAAATTGAGATTTTCCATAATTATTTTAATTTATCTTCTAATATTATTATCACCATTATTAATAATTTAATTCACAATCAAATGGTTTTAATATAATATATGGAGTTTGTAAATTATCATTAGTATAATCTAATTCTCCAAAATTTATAGTTAAAACTTCTTCTACTTTAATAATCCATTCTTGTGTAGGTACACCAGTAGGGTCAAGTGATTTTATTTTTATTTCAAATAAAACTTTATCTTTATTTGGTATCCTTAAAAATTTAACTATTTCAAATAAAGATAAAGATGTTGATGGAGCAATTGGGTCAATGAATTGAATTTTAATATTTTCCCATTTACCATTAGTAAATTTAGGTTTATCACTTTTCTGAACTGACCACTCTGTTATGTTAAATTCTTTAGGGAATTCAATTTTAAATCTATTATTTTTATTTAATTCGTATTGGTTGCGAATATGGTCAGAATTTTCTTGCATAATTAATACACCATCATTTAAAATCATTTCATTATATATTTTTACAAATATACACAAATTTTATATCTTTAACTCATTTGTTGAATTAAAAATATCATATTCAAAAGGGTTTATTTCATTATTATTTAATAAATCTCTTGTGTCTTGGTCAATATTTAAAGAATCGATAAATTTAACCACTCCATCAGTTACAAAAGGAACACCAACTCTACCAATTCTAGTTCCTTTAAAACTAGTTTTTAATTTATTACTATCACCATCCATATAATGTTCAACATGAGTAATTATATAACCACCATAAAAAATTGGCGCACCAACCAATTCAAAATACATAATAGGTTGTATACATAAATTACCTAATGGAACTTCAACATTACAAGAATAAGATCTTTGGTTGAATACTTCAAATAAACTCTGACCTTTTGATAAAGGGTTAGTATCAGCATTTTTACGACTCATTAAATCAGCCAATTTTAATGCTTCATGAGTATTAGTATGTTCATTAGTATTCATTTTTAAATTACTGAAATAACTTTGATTTTGTTTACCAATTTCAACTTTTAGAACAAACACATTATTAACACTATTAGTAAAATCTTCACTTGAAGAATTTGTGTCACCTAATTCACTATTTGGTAAAAAAGAAATCCCATCATCTGGAAAATCTTGTGATCCATTGTTAAGATTACTACTAAAAGCGTCTATATACATACAAACAAACGCTGGTTTTGATTTGTTATCATTTATATTTTGAGTATTTAATTTAAAACAACTTTCCCAATCTTTAATATTATCATAAGTACTAAAAACCATTGATGATTGTAATGGAAAGAAAAGAAAATTATTATATGAATATAATTTAGTTAATATAGTATATATACTCAAATCGAAATTTTTTGAATCTTCAACAAAATTCCTATAATCTAATATTGCATCAGCAGCAACAGTACTCATTGCTCTATCTACAAATTTAAATGAATTACCTAAATTAGTACCAAATAAATCATCATATAAATTTTTAGAACCGCTTTGATTACTAGGAATACTCAACCAAGTATCATATAATTTTTTTAAATCATAATAAACTTGTAATTTAATATCATTATCATCAAAACCATTAACTCCACTTTTATTTTGAGATTCGTTTTGTTTTTTAATTTCTGTTATTGAATTAGATAACTCTAAGAATAAGTATTTAAAATATTTTTGATCGATTAAATTATCAGGATCTAATGATTTAAAATTTAAATCACTATACACTTTTTCATTTTTTGAAAAAACGTATGGAGTTGGTACATTAATAGTATTATTAGATTTATTAAGATGACCTAAACCTATAGTACTATTATTACTTAGGTAAATTTTACCCATTAAATTAAAATCATCATTGTTTATAATTACATTATTTATCAATGACTTTTTATCTTCTTCTGTTATTGCTGAATTATATTTATCATTGAAAAAATTATCAGTGTTATTTATAAATTCATCTCCAAAATCTGATATAAAATTGTTATAATATTCTAATATTAAAGAACTATCATTTACACTTAGTGATTCAATAAAATTATAAGCACCTAATAAGTTTGGTGATTTTGAGTTTTTTATTAAAAATCCCATATATAATAAATAAATTATAGGGTATTCAACTAAAGATGAAAAATAAATTTTATAATTATTAGCTTCAACCCTAATATCGTTTGTGGGATCTAAAAAATATTGATTTTTATTTATATATGTAAAAAAATCATTAAAACTCAAGGTTTTATTTACTGATGGTTTGGTATAATTATAATAATCATCAACTATTCTAGTTAAACCACCAACACTATAAAAAAAATCAGAATTATATATTGTTTCATCATAATCATCATCAATAGTATTTGATTCAGTATTTTTCTTATTATCTAAAAAAACCAATACGTTTTTATTAGACATTTCAATATTTTTATTAGTAAAATATTTTTGAACCCAATTCAAACTTGTTTCTTTTATACCTTCTATTAATTGAACTATGTTATTTTGATTTTCAGTAGATGTTGCCGATTTAACATCACTGGAATCAACAATTCTTAATGCATTAAATTCATTTGGTTTAGTTAATTTATTATATAATGTAACATTATTCACATTAATAGATTCAAATGAATAATTTTTATCTCTATATACACTATCTGATGGTAATAAATTTATTATAGATTTTAAATCGTTATTTTTACCATAATTATCAGCTATATTTTTAAAACTATCCAATAAAGTATTCTCAGTATTTATAGCATATGCAAGGTTTTTGGCTTCACATTTAGCTACAAATGCTAAAATATCATCATTTTCAATCAAACCTTTATAAGTATAATCTCTAGCACTTATATACCTTTTTGTAATAGTTTCATATATTTTATTTGAATTTAATTTATTTGTAAAATATTCATTTTCAGAAACATTACCATATTCTGTTTCAATTGGATTTATAGGAATCCATTTAGAATCTCCGTTTTCAATTGATTGTAATTCATCGAGTTTCTTAATTATACTTTGTTGTCTAGATAAGGCTGTTATAATTTTTTCTACCAATTCAACTTCTCCCCAATCTTTAAATTCTTTTTTAGAACCTGGGTATATTTTATAATACTTATTATCACCCCTATTACCAATAGTTTTCCTCTCCCATACTTCTGGAAATGGAGATGATGATTTTATAAAATCATCTTTAATATGTGGTGTTTTTTGTGACGCTTCTAAAATTTCATTAAATAATCTACCAATATCGGTAGTTACTATATCAGTTATATTTTTAATAGTTGGTTTAAATATATCAATTTGAGATACATCACCTATTTCATTTCTAATTTTTTCAGATAATACTTTTCTTTTCTTTAATAAATCATCATATTTTGTTTTTACTTTAGTTTCAAATGGTTTATATTGAATTTGAAATTGTTTTATATTATCATCATTTTGATCTAATGTAACATAAGGTGAATTTATTTCACTAGTTTTAAAAATATTTAATGAATCAATACCAGTATTACTTTCTCCAAATTCAACAAATTTAATATCGCTTTTACTAATAGGTAAATAATTATTATTACTTATAAAATTATTTATTGTAGATGTATAATAATCTTTTATAATTTTACTCAATCTTACTTTTTCATCATTATCAATTTGAGTAAAATCAAAACTAATGTCAATAGTATAATCTGATTTATTATCCATTACTTCAACTAATGTTAAATTATTTGAAGTGGGAGAATTGTAATAATTTAATAGATTTTCTTTTTTCTTTAAAAAATCAATAAAACCAAATACATTATTATCTATTTTATCTAAATCATCCTTTATTTCATTTATTTTAACTAAATCTTTTGAATTGTTTTTATAATTATCTAATCTATTGTACAATATATCACCCTTCATAACCAATTCAAAAACACTTCTTGGATATGTTGATTGATTAATATTAATACTTGAATCAATTTCTCTAGAAATCTCATGAACAGCCATTAAATAACCAATACTAATATCTGTTAATGGTGCAATGTTGTAACCTATAAAGTCAGCTTGAATTTCAAAATTTCCATTTTCACCTTTAAATTCGGTACTAGTTCTTAATAAATTTAATCTATATTCAGTTAATAAACCATAAACTCCCTTTATCCTTAATACAAATAATGGAGGTGGAAAATCTAATAAAACACCATATTTGCTAGTTTCACCTTTTGAAAATAATGAAGTTCCTTTAACATCTATAAAAGTTACATTAACAATAGGTGTTTGTGAGGCATTATTTTTTATGTGTATAGATTTTATACCAAAACCTTCTGTGGAATCTCTGTTAGAACCATTATTTATATCATTAGTCCATCTAGCAGTATATTGTAAATTAGTTGGGTCACTATCGTCAAAACCAATTAAATTAACTTTAGTAAAATTACTATCATTGGTTAATGTATCCTTACTAGAATTTAAATATTGTACAATTTCACTCTTCCTGATAGCATAAAACTCAACATATGGAGTCATTTCTTCATACTCAGGAATAAAACTTTTAAATCTTGGATCTGAGCCTTGATTTGTTAAAATTTCATTTGGATCAACTAAAAGTATTGGCATTTAACTTTAAAAATAAATAGAAGTTAAATTAAATTAATAAACTTAACACCATACTGACATTTCATTTATTTTTTTAATTGTTGTTAAATCTTCAACTTTTGTTAATTCCAATCCAATTAAATTGCGTAAATCAAAATCATTTTTTCTATCGAATTTATTACACCAATAACCAACTTCTATTGCTTTAACTTCTAAATTTTTACCATTAATTAAAATATCAGTCACTTCAAAATAATGATTTTCTTTTGAATGACCATCTTCGGTTTCACATTGAAATTTTTCATAATTAACATCAAATTCAATATTAAAACCTCTGTAATTTTCAATTAAAATCTTCTTACTCATTTTATTTTTTATTTATTTTTTACAAATATAATAATTTAAATTGAAAGATAATATGTTTTTCCAATTTTATTTATTAATTTTATTTTACTATTATTAATTTTAATAAATTTAACTATTTCTGAATAGTTATGAGTGTTTTTGAATGTTTTAATATTTGTATTTTCATTATAATTAAATACATTTTTATCAATAACCTCCTTTGGTAAATTTTCAATTTTAATCCAATTTTTACCAGAATCATAAGTAATATACATACAATTTTTATATTCAATTTTATTGAAATTCCATGTATCAATACTTAAACCTCTATAAGTTTCAACATAATATTTAAAATCATAAGTGGTTTTATTTTTGAGATGATCTCTATCAGATTTCCAATTTTTTAATTCGAATTGAATTTCTCTACCATATAATATTACAACATTACTATCTACTACAAAAAAATCATCAATAATGTGGTAATTTTCTTTATCTAAACTATCTAAATCAACACTTTTATTCCAATTTATACCAGTATTATTAGTATAGAAGAATGAAGAAAAATTATATTTATCACTTGGTTTAAGTTTACCCTTATTATAAATATGTGTACTTCTATAACCTATATTTTGAGTTACAAAATGAGTTTTAGGTTGAATTAACATGCCAAATTTTAAATTGAAATCGGATTTAAAAGAAGTATCGTATATAGATATTTTATCTTTTAATTTAAAAACACAAGTTCTATCATGGAAATTAGTGTAAAATATAATATTAGAACTATCTAACGTTATATTTTTTATTGGATCATTAAATTCTAAGTAGATTGGTTTTACTCTTTCACATAATGTTTTATTTTGTGAATATAAATGATTTAATAACGAACTTATTAAAAGTATCGTATAAGTAAGTATTCTTTTAATTTTGTTTTTCATGACCTTTTAATTTTGTTTATAAATTATAATACGTAAACAAAATTAAAAGGTTATTATTATTTTCTAATACTTTTATCTGAATTAGAAATTATTGATTGTAAAGATTCAACATACATAGGTTTCTGTATAACATCCTTATTATTAGATATAAATTCAGCATTATTATTAGTACTATCTCTAAATTGAGTTAGAGGATCGTAATATTTTTTAAATTTTCCACTTTTTGGATTAAAGGTTGAATTAGCTGTAAAATTTTGATCGATTGCGTTCTGTAATTTATCAATTGGAAATTGCATTGATTGTCCACCTATCATGGTTATATCCATAGATACTTTAATAATCATAGGTTGGACACCCATTCCTTCTGGATTTAAATCCCATGTAGTATCAATCATATCAAAAGCTAATGAATTTATCAACATTTTAGTATGAAAAAAATCACCAATTCTTAATACACATACTGGCATTTTACCAAAAATACTATTAGTACCAATGTTACTTGTAGTTTTTTCAATTGTTGAACCAGGTCTCATGCATTGATTTAAAAATGTATATCTTTTCCATAAATCAAATGGAGTTTGTGAATGAAAAACTGGTTTAAAATAATCCATACCATCAAATCCAAGAGGATTTATATTATTATCACCATTTTCACCATAAGTTTTATTAAATGCATCTTTTTGATTAAGATATTTATAACTAGGATCATTAATATCAACATTTTGACTAGATAATGCATTATTATCAATCACAGCAGTTGTATCTTGTCCAACATCATTAACATTACTAGTTGTAACAGCATCATTAGGTAAGTAACTAATACTTATCTCACAATACCTTTGTTTTTTAGCTGATAATGAATCTGTTTGACTTCTCAATGCATTATCATTATCACATTCACCATTACCATCTGGTTCACCAAAACCAGTAATATTAATAGTTAAATTTTTATTATCATTTGATTTAAAACTTATACTTTTTCCAGTTTTAGGTTTATTATATGATGTTGAATTTAAAAATCCATTAAAATCATCACCCATAGTTAAACCATTTTCAAAAACAAAATATTTTGCTAAAGCATATCCTCTTCTTAATGATAATTGTAAATTATATTCTTGTTTTGCTAATTTTGAAGCATTTGCCTCAAAAGAAATAACAATATCTTTACCATCCTCAGAAGATAAAAATGTATTTAAATCATCTACGTTTGTATTAAACGATTCATTTAATGAGTATAGATTTTTATTATCACCAACATTTTTACCATTACTATTTTCTTCATATGTAATATCAAATAAATCTGAATCGTTTTCAAAATAAAAATATAAAGGAGTATTATCTAGATTTTTCCTAACATTTGAAGGATTATCGGCTTTAACTACAGGTATATCATTAACAGTTTTTATTTCACCAGCTTTTTTTGTTTTTACGTCATCACTTGCTTTTTGTTGAACATTACATCCAGCAAAATATTTAGCTAAATCAAATTTTTCATAATCATTTACAGTTGGTGGAGTATCAATTATCAACATAAATGTAATTGAAGCACTTCTTTCTATACCAGCATAAGTATATATTGGTTCAATTCTACCAATCATCTTTTCACCCTGCCAATCACTTTTTGTATTTTCACTTATTTTCATATCATATGGTGCAAACCACATCATACGACCTCCATTTTTACCTTTCTCCATTAATGGTAGTTGAGACCATTCGGATGTGTTATACGCCAAATTTTCAATTGAAAAAAGGTAATTACTTTCGTTCTTATATTGGTTATTTTTAAAATCATCTTCTACTGGATGTATTCTTAATCTACCACCTTTACCTAGTACTGAATTTAAATCTCCATTTGATTCATGTCTTATTAAAGTACTTGCATCTTCACCATATTTACTATTAATTGTAAATGATCTACATTCAGTACCTCTGTATAAAGTTCTACCATTTGATTGAATACCAAAAGAAGTTTTGGTTTGATCCATTGATTCTTTTAGTTTAGCGATATTATGTGTATAATACAATAATCCCCTCTTAATATCAAAATAATCACCAACTAAAGCTTCATTAAATCCAATATCTTCATTTAAAGCAGTTTCGCCATATTTAAAATCTTGATTGGTTGAATATATTGAGTTATATTCATTTAAATTATTTTTAGTAGTACTACCAAAACCTTCAATTTTATTAAAACTTTCACCATTAGTAAAATCTCTATTAGTTAACGTATCATTAAGTAATTGTTCTTCTAACGTTAATGTTTTAGTACCTATTTTAGTTGGTTTAGGGTTTACATTTATATCTCGAACATAATGGAATGCATCTTCGTATATGTTCTCACCTGAATTACTTTGATTTTTAACTAATTCTTGAACAAATGTCTTATCATATAAAAATGTAAGGATATTTTTCTTACCACTAGCATCATCAAAACCAGATTCTATTTTAAAATTATAATTATTATAGAAATTTTGATTTACATTATATAATAATAAATTTTTTTGACCAGAACCAAGATTATCAAACAATTCTTTATTAGTAGCATCTTTACTTAAAGGGTTACTAAAAGTATTTGCACCTAATAATTTATCAGCTAAATTTGAGAAATTTAATTTTCCATTGTTCAACGATGGAGTTATTGTAAAATCTTCTGGTCTTTGAAATAATTTAGTCTCTGGATTACCATCAAATAAAGCACCAATATGTATTGAACTAACTATATCATTAGTTATATTGTCAGTAGCTCTTCTAGCCATTTCAATACCTAATCTTTGATAACCAATATTACTTAATGGAGTATTTTGAACAACTCTTTCAAGTTGACTTAATGCAACACTACTTCTAGCATCAAATCCAAATTCTTGTAGATTATTTAATGTTTCACTTACAATATTTTTATTTATATCATAAACATTATCAGGATTGTACATGTTACGGCTCAATAACCAAGAACGCATTTGATTTGCTATTGGTCTTAAATTGGCTTGTTTCATGTTTTAAATTTTAATTATAATTCGTATAGATAAATAGAATTATAATCTTTTTTGTTAAATAAAATCAATGTCAGATAATTTATTACAGTATTTTAGCGTATATACAAAAATTAAAACTATATTCATTGTGTTCATTCTTATTATATGGTATTTTAGATATTAATTTATATTTCATATCATCTATATTTGGAAAATATGTATCACCTACAATATCAACATCAATTTCTGATACAAACAAATAATCCAATAAATTATTACCTAAACAATATTTATAAATCTCACCTCCACCAATAATGAAAACATCATTCACCGCTAATTCTATAGCTGACTCTATCGAGTCGGTTACTAAAACATTACTACTAGAATTAAATAAATCGGTGTGTTGTTTCATTGTTTTAGAAACAATAATATTTTGCCTATTTGGTAAAGGTTTAGAACCTAAAGATTCAAAAGTTTTTCTTCCCATAATGATAGTTTTATTCACTGTATGAGATTTGAATAATTTCATGTCATCTCTTATTTTCCAAAGTAATGTATTATTTTTACCAATTACTCTATTAGTAGAATGTGCTACTATTAATGATATTATTTTTTCCATAATTTTATTTTATTGTTTTATAACTTTTTTATTACTTATTAATGAATTGAATCCATTATTAATACTATCAAATTTTAAAATGTATTCACTTTCAATTCTAAAAATTTCACTCTCTACAGTATTTGAAGGTAATTCTTCTAAAACTTCAAAAATCCAATCACTTAATTTAGTTTGCCTAAGATAAATTCCAAATGGAGAAGTGGAATGAGTTAAATGATTCCACCATCTAAAAAATGGAGCATTTTTGGTTTTACCAATATAACTTTTATTACTTAACTTTTCGGTACATTTATAAATGTAATTTAAACTACTATCATTAACATAAGTTAGATCATCATGAAAATCTACATTTTTATATTTATTTTTTATGTAATTATTTAAACAAACATCATCTTCGCTTTTACAAAACATAATTTCAGAACCAAATATTTTTTCTTTCATTTGTGGTTTTGATAAATATTTATTTTCATGAACATGATTACAACTATTACATATCCAACTACCTTCTTCGATTTGTTTTTTCTCCCAATTATAAAGAGGATATATTATAACATAAAAAAATTGAGCATTATCTTTGGTTTCTTTTTCATAAATTTTTCCATTTTGAAAAAATTGCGGATATTTTTCAACTAATATTTTTTTTACTTCATTTTTATCCTTAGCTATAATAATTGGTTCTTTAACTACATCAATCACATTACTAAAACCATAATCATTTTTAATTGTTATTGATTTAACAACTCTAATAAAAGCTTTGAAATATAATAAATTATCCATTTTTAAGATTTTAAATCAGAATTTTCATAAATATTACCTTTAATTAAAACTTTAATGTTAAATTGATTAGTTATTTCAAAAAAACGTTTAAGAGTTCCCCATTTTCCATAATTATTGTATACAATTATTTCACCCATTTCAAATTTAACTTCAAAATATTTCACATCTCCAAATCCTTCAAAAAAATCACCAACATATATTTCCATACCGTTTTCATCATTAAAACCAGTAAATAATAATTTTTTAAATTCATCTTTACGTGTCACTAAAACATCATATATCAAACTTAAAGATTTATCACCTCTAAATGTATTCCAAGCACTTTGAGTTAAAGTATTCCAACTAATCATTTGATTTTCCTTCTCAAACCAAACTTTAAATTTAATTTCATCCATATTATTTAATTAACTCTTCTATATCAAATATAAATTTTTGAGTATCTATCGCATATAAACCAGCACTATTAATTGAATTTATTTCCAAAATTTTAGGAACTCCATTATTAATTGCAATATCTAAACAATAAGATAATTCTGGTTCGTATATTTTAATTATTTTATTTACATAATCAATTACATATTGTTCAACATCATTAGAATATAAAACACTATCACCTATTTTGTATTGTGAATAAGTAGAAATTTTATTATTAATTATAAAAAATCTAATTTCTTTTTCTATTGATTTAGGTTTTGAAATACACACCATTGTATCATTATCCATAGTAGAATATTGATTACTTAAAGAAAGATTTTTAATATTATTTTTAAATTGAATAAATTCTTCTTTATTGTATATTTTAGCAGTAAATGACTTACTATCTTCTAATGGTCGCATAAAAAATGTATCTAAATTAGTTTCTATCTCAGATATTTTACCAAAAATCATATCATTATTAAACATTTCATTACCATAATGTTTTAATAAATTATCCAAATTTAAATTAGTACTAATAAATACATAACTATCTGGTAATTCACGTTTAATAATTTTAGATAATGTATATGAACCATAAACAAAAATAGGTTCTTTTATTTTTATTAATTCTATTTCTAAATCTATAATATCATCAGAAAATGGTATAACATTACAAAAACTATGTTTAATATCCATTTTAATTAAATTATTACACAACTCTCTATATTTCGGATCTTTCTCAAATCCTTTTTTAACTATCCAATGCATAATTTTATTTAATTAATTTCAAAGCTTCTAAAATTCCTATTGCGAGTGCATCTTTAGTAGAATTACAAAAGTCAGAAGAAAAATCTGTTTCATTTGTTAACTCTTTTTCAAATTCTTTTCCATAATAATCAATTGTAACAAAATATACAATTTTATTGTTTGTATATTTTTTAGATCTTTGAAAAACTATTTCTAATAAACAGTTCCAAGTTTCATTTAACCACAATTGAATTTCACATAACAATAAATAATAACATGTATCATTTGAAATGAAAAACTTATTTTTGTCTTCACATAATTCATTTAGTGTTACTATTGTACTTATTGTTTTAGGTTTAAACCCTAACTCTTTGGCTAAAATAACCACTTCTTTTAATTGTTCTTCGTTCATATTATTACTATATTTAATTTTATAAATTTTATTTTAACAAACATAACGTATTTTAATGAAAAAGGTTATAATTTTTTGTATATTTGTAACTGATTATAAAACACAATTTAATTTAATTTTTTATTAAAAAAGTCAAACACATATCTTTACCTAAAGGTCTACCATCAATTTTAAGTGGTGATAATAAAGTATGTAAACCAATTGTAATGCTTTATAAATTAAAGGCATTATATGTTGGTGGTGTGATTTTAAATTATAGAAAAAGATATAAGGAATTATCTGATAATCCTATTATTGATTGTAGTGAATCAAATCTTAGAAAATATATTGGTCAACTTAAAAGGTTGAATTATGTTTTCGTTGATAAGGATAATAAAAATTTATTTCTTATTGGTAAAAATTATTTAAAAGAAGAATTTGGAGTAAGTAAATACAGTCATAAAATTGAAGTAAATAAAAGTAACTTAGGTAAGAATAATTTAGAGTATGTAATTAAAGCTATTTCGGTAAATGAAAATTTAGTAAGACAAAAATATGTAATTACTAGAAAATTATGTAATGAAAAGTACGATATAAAAGTAGGCAACGAAAAAGAACAAAAAGGAAGTCCTGATGAAAAGAGGGATAGAAAATTATTATCCTATGTTAAGAAAGATTTTGATATTCTTCTTACTAGGAAACAAAAGCGTTACTTGAAATCACTAGAATTACATGACTTTAAAAGTATTAATGATTCTTTCTTTCCTTTCATTACTTTAAGTAGAAAAGGATTATCTAATTGTGTAAAACGAAAATCAAAATCAACTGGTTCTAGATTAATGCTAAAACTAAAAGAAATGGGTTTAGTTGAAAAAGATGATTCAAATTCTATAATAATGGAAACTGATAAATCATATGATGAGTATATTAAATATAAATATATAATTAATGATTTATTTATTAATTATAATTATTCTTTTTATATTAATTATAACTCTAAAAAAAGAACTATTGAGCTTAAATTACCGAATCTAATCGAAATATGTGAATAGGTTCTTTTTAGTTAGTTCCGTTTTTTAGAAAAAAGGTAATTAACTAAAAATCAACAACTTAATATAAAAAGTAGATATAATTAACCTTTACCTCTTTTGGTATTAGATATTTCTATTGCTACTAACCTACTATTTTTCTTAATTATTTTTTCTCCATCTATATTGATAATATTTTCAATAGTTATATTAGCTTGACTTTTATCAAATCTAGCAACTACTCCATTTGTATTTAATTGTTTAAGTTCTTTAGTTAAATCATTAAAACCAGAACCTATACTTATACTTTTTAATTGTTCTTTTAATTTTTCAATATTACTTGTATCTGCTCTTAGGAATTTATTTCCTTCTGCAAAAGCTAATTTCATTGGATTGAAATCTATTCCTTTAATACTCTCAATCATTTTTGCTTCTGGATTTTTAAAAGAGTTTATTTTATCAATTAAATATCCAACACCAGCACCAGCTACACCAATAGAAGTTGCAACAGCAGCTATACCTAAAAGTCCAGGTAATGCTGCATTTCCAGCTACACCAGCAGCTAATATAACAGTAGCAAGTCCACTAAACGTTATAGCCATAGCACCAAGTAATCTATTCTTAGTTTCTAAATCCATTTTAGACATTGAATTTCCTAAAGCTACAAAACCTTCGGAAGCTAATTTAACTCCATAACCAATACCTACAGCAGCTACACCAATAGCAGCTATAGAAGCAGCTCTAGCATAATTAGCAGTTGTTCCAGCAGGTGAAGCACCACCTCCATTAGTTATAGAAGAATTAGGAATATTACCACCTATATTTTTACCAATAGAATCACCACCTTTATTACCTTTTAAAGCACCAGCAATTGACATTAATGGAGAAAAAGTACCTTTTAATAATCCTAATAATGCACTTGTACCACCTAGAAATAATGTTGCACCAGCTAATACTCTTGCAACAGTACCAAATGAACTACCAAAAAATTCTCTAGCTGAATTTATCATACCTTTAAAACCTGTTAAGACTTCATTGGTATATTTTAATAATGGTAATAAAGTAGCTTTTAATTCTAAAACTAAATTACTCATAGTTTCATCAAAATTTTGAGCGTCAATTGCTCTAGCTTCTAATGTTTTTTGTTGTTGTTTTAACATTAGAATATCAGAATTAGTTAATTTTGATAAATCCTTAACACCACTACCAACAGAAATTTCAAAACCACCTTTATTATTCATTTGAGCTATAGTGGCAATCATTTCTCGATCATCATTTGAACCGACAAAAATTGATTTTTTAGCTAAATTTATAGAAGATAATCTTTTTGCTTGTTCTGTTAATTTGGTAAAATCTTGACCAGTTGCTTCTGCTACACTTCTTAATCTATCTAAATCATAAGCACCAACTTCAAACTCTTTTGTTTGTTTATTAAATGAAGCCATGCCTTTTAGCATGTTATTTAAATCAGATTGAAATTGTTTTTGATTATTTCTACTATTAGACATCAATGAAAATGGATCAGTCTTAGCAAACTCACCACCCATTACCATCAATTGACTAGCCATCTCTAAAGAACCTTCTAATGTTCTAGATTTCTCCATAGCATTAAATGTACCTTGCATATCAATTTTAAATCTCTCAGACATTTTAACCATATCAGCTAAACCCCTAACACCATCCTTAAAATTATATGTATGTAATTTACCTATATTCTGATTTAACCCTTTTAATGTTTTTGATAATGATACGCCAAAATTACCAGTTGAATTAGCCAAATCCTCAATTATTTTTCTAGATTGACCAACACTTAATCCCAATGACTCAAATTCTGCTACCATCATAGATGCACTTTCTACACCCATACCAGTACCAGTTGCAATAGCTGAAATATCTTTTAAATTTTGTTTACTTAAAGGCGATAATCTACCAGTTATATCTACATAGCTATTTTGTATAGCTATCAAATCTTTAGTTGCGATGCCTAATTTAGCTACATCCTCAGAAGCCATTATAATATTTTTACTAAATTGACCAGACATTTGGTTTGTAACACCTAATGATAAATTCATTTTTCTTAATAAACCATCTTGTTTGTCAAGTTCTTTCAATATATCCTTACTTAGTACTTTTGAGTACTCCATAGCATCACCTAACAAACTCTTACTTGAATTTTTAATAGCTTCATAAGCAACTTTTTGTTTATTTAAACCATCTAATACTTTTTTATTTTGGTCAATAAACATTCTATGTACTTTAGTTTTATCTTTAAGCATTATTAATTCATCAGAAGTAAGTGTTTTTAATTGTCTACTTTCCTCACGTATTAATTTTTCAGATTTTAAAACTTCTTTCTCAATGCTAAGAATTTCTTTCCTAATTTTCTTTTCATCATTTAATCCTTTCAATAAGGAAGTAAATGAACGTGACATTTCACTCTCGTAAGCTTTTTGTGCTTCGAGCAATGCCATTTGTTCATCTAATAATTCATTAGCATTACTTTTCTTAGCCATTATTATTTAATTATAAATATTTAAGTGATTTAACTATTAATTCAGCATCATATATATCAAATGAGTTATCATTATCTTTACCACTCATTCTTTTTAATACATATTTTATATTTGATCTATTAATTAAAGGTTTATCAGTTGTGAAAATAAAATTCATACTACCATTAGTAAATTTATATTTATTTCCACCAATTTGAGCTTCTAAATGAGCTAAACCTTTAATGTCAATACTTTTACCTTTATGATTAATTGTAAAATCGACATCAGCATTAGGTTTAAAATCATTTATTGTGTTTTTAGAAGGGTTTTCACCATTAGTTGTATTGATTTTAACCGATTTTAAAATTTTATCTGGACTTAATAAAATAAAAGTGTCAAAAGCTTCTTTCCCAATTACATTTTGAAATCTACCTTCAATTCTATCAACTTTATATTGTACATTTTTATTAAGTTCTTTTAATTCAGAAGTATAGTCAAAATAAATTTTTAATTGATTTCTACTTGAATTTGAAAATATATGTAATACATTATCAAAAAAACCATAAGTAGCAGTAACTGATCTAGAATCAAATTTATTATAACCATCAGATGATTTTAATATAAATGTTATTTTATTTGTATTATATCTATACTCATCCTTTCCATCTTCATCAGAATTAACAACATCTTTTGGTTTAACTATATTTTTACCACCAAGTCCAGCTATCCTAGAATCAATATTTGCTATATGTTTCAATAAATCCTGATTAGCTTCATCAATTATATTATATTCAATTATTTTCATTATGTTATATATAGGTTAAATAGTTTTGTTTTAACATTAAAACTATTTAATTAAAACCATTATTATGAAGGAGTTATTGTTTGAAAATATATCTAAAACGGAAAAAAGTGAAATTGTTTCCGATATTATTAAAGAAATGAAAAAGAGTATTGAAGGTATGGTGGAAAAAGAAGTTTTAAAACAATTAAAATTAAAAAATTCTGAATCTAATAAAGCTGTTAAAGAAATTATCAGTAAATCAATGGTTAATTTATTTAGAACTTTATTTAATAAAAGTGCTGTTTGGAGCAATAGTTTGTAAAATTTTATTTAAATTTGTTTGTTTAAATTAATTAAGTAAAAATTTACAAACATGAATAAATCAATTGTAGCTAGAAACATCAAAGGCGACATTGTTGAATTTACTAGTTGTTGGATTAATATGGAAGATTTAATTGAAGTTATTTCAATTCCGAACAAATTCATTAGATTAGATTGTTCAAATAATCAACTAAGTTCACTACCACAAAATTTACCTAAAAATTTAATCTTTTTGTCATGTGAAATAAATAACATCAAACAAATTCCTAATTTAAGAGAATTTAAAAAATTAGAAATAGTTTGGTGTGATATATGTTGTTTTGAAAGTTATATGTTAGAAATGGAAAATATTGATTTTATTTTTTATTGTTGAACATCTTTATTTTCTGAATTATCATTTTCTGGCTCTTCTTTATGTTTTTCTATGATGGTTGTACTATTTTTACTTGTCATAATATCTTTTAGTTGTTCCCCATTTATTATAGCTAAATAAACTGCACCAAAAAATAATAATACACCAACTAATAATACACCATTGAAATCAAATATCCCTCTTCCTAAAAATAAAGAAATACCATATAACCAACCTATTGCTACAGAAGTAGTTACAACCATCATAGCACTAATATTTCTACCATCAAAACCTTTACTATAGGTATCAAGTGAAGAAAATAATCTTTCAGTAAAAGTTTTTGGTAATTTATTGTCGTTCATTGGTTTATATTTATTTTAAATAGTTTAATAAAATAAATATAAAAATTAACGTTAAATGTTAATAAGTTTAGTATATTTGTTACCTATTTAACTTCACCGAAATTAAAAAAAAATTATTAGATTATGAAAGATATTTTTGTTATAAAAAGAAATGGAGAAAAAGAATTATTAGATTATGAGAAAATAAATAAAGTATTAATGTGGGCTTGTGAAGGTGTTAAACATACAAATGCATCTGACATAGCTATGAATGCAAAATTACAAATTAGTAATGGGATGTCAACATCAGAAATACATCAACTTTTGATAAAATCAGCTTCTTCTTTAGTGAGCGAAGAAAATCCTAATTATCAATATGTAGCATCCAATTTGTTGAATTATTTTTTAAGGAAAAGTATTTTTGGTGTGCAAGATAATTTACCACATATAAAAGATGTAATAAGTAAAAATGTAGATTGTGGAGTATATGATTCATCAATTTTGATTGATTATAATGATGATGATTTAAATAAAATTAACAAATTTATAAAACATTCTAGAGATTATAAAATTGCTTATGGTGGTTTACAACAAATGATTGATAAGTATTTGGTAAAAGATAGAACTAATGGTAAAATCTATGAAACTCCACAATATATGTACATGTTAATAGCAATGACAAAATTTGCTAAAAACGATCCTGAAAGTAGGATTAGTAGATTAAAATCTTTTTATGACGATATTTCTTTATTTAAAATAAGTTTACCAACTCCAATTATGGGTGGAGTTAGAACTCCAATAAGACAATGGTCATCATGTGTATTAATTGATGTTGATGACTCATTAGATTCTATAATAGCCTCAGACGCTGCTGTTGGATATTATACAGCAAGAAGAGCTGGAATAGGTTTAAATTTTGGTAGAATCAGAAGTTTAGGTTCTAAAATAAGAGGTGGTGAAGTTGTTCATACTGGAATCATACCTATTTTGAAAAAATTTGAAGCTACAACTAAAACATTCACTCAAGCTGGCATTCGTGGAGGTGGTTCTACTATGCATTATCCGTTTTGGGCAAAAGAAATAGAAGATGTTTTAGTTTTAAAAAATAATAAAGGTACTGTTGATAATAGAGTTAGAAAAATGGACTACTCTATTCAGTTTTCTAGATTATTTTATAAAAGATTAAAATCAGACGATTATGTAACTTTATTTTCTCCATCTGACGTTCCTGAACTTTATGAAAGTTTCTTTGAATCTAATGATAAATTTGAAGAAATTTATGAAAAATATGAAGCTGATTCTAATATAAATAAAAAATTTATAAAAGCAAAAGAGCTATTTAAAAGTTTCTTAGAAGAAAGGTACGAAACTGGTAGAATTTATATGATGAATATAGATCATACCAATTCACATAGTTCTTTTGTTAACTCATTGAAAATGAGTAATTTATGCCAAGAGGTGACTTTACCAACAACACCTATTAATCATATTGATGACGAGGAAGGTGAAATTGCATTATGTGTATTATCTGCAATTAATTTAGGAGAAATAAAAGAATTAAATGAATTAGAAGGTGTTTGTGAAAATATAGTTAGGGGATTAGATTTTGTAATAGAAAATCAAGACTATCCAGTTAAAGCTGCTAAAAAAATGCTAAAGAGAAGAAGTTTAGGTGTTGGAGTAACTAATTTAGCTTATTTTTTAGCGAAAAATAATTTGAAATACGAAGATTCTCAAACATTGAACTTAATTGATGAAGTTTTTGAACATATACAATATTACTTATTAAAAGCGTCTGTAAAATTAGCTAAAGAATATGGTAAATGTGAATATTTTAATGAAACAAAATATTCTAAAGGTATATTACCAATTGATACTTATAATAAAAATGTAGATTTATTGGTTAAAAGAGAATATAAATTTGATTGGGAAGAATTAAGAAAAGATATAGTTGAATACGGTCTTAGAAATAGTACCCTAACGGCAATAATGCCATGCGAAAGTTCATCATTAACTACAAATTCAACAAATGGTATAGAACCGCCAAGAGCATTTATAACTTCTAAAAAAAGTAAACAAGGGGTAATAAGAATGGTTTTACCAGAATTAATTAAATTAAAAGATAAATACACATTAGCTTTTGATATAAAATCAAATTCTTGTTTAATAAATATACAAGCAGTTATCCAAAAATGGATTGACCAAGCAATAAGTTCAAATCATTATTATAATCCAGAACATCATAAAGATGGTAAAGTTCCAATCTCTATAATTGGTAACGATATTTTATATTCTTATAAAATGGGTTTAAAGACATTATATTATGCTAACACCTATGATGGTAAAACAGATAATATTGATTCAGAACTTGATAAAATTGGAAATAAAGACGATGTTTCTTGCGAAAGTGGTGCTTGTTCCGTATAATTGTAACTTAATTTTAACTAAATAATTTAATAAAATGGAAGAAAAATCAATAATTAATTTAAAAAACGTTGATTACACTAAAGAACCTCTTTTTTTTGGAGAATCACTAGGTTTACAACGTTATGATAAATTTAAATATGAAAACTTGTTTAGTTTTTTTGATAAACAATTAAGTTTTTTCTGGAGACCAGAAGAAGTTAATTTATCTGGAAAAGAAAAAAATGATTTTGAAACATTAAGTGAACATGAGAAATTTATATTTACTAAAAATTTAGGTTATCAAATTTTATTAGATAGTGTACAAGGTCGTGGTATACATCATTTAAGAGAAGATTTATCTAATCCTGAAATTGAAGCGGTTTGTAACGTATGGGAATTTTTTGAAACATTACATAGTTTTAGTTATTCTTATATAATTAAAAATATATATCCAAATCCTTCTGTTATTTTTGATAATGTTTTAACTGATGTTGAAATTATTAAAAGAACCACATCTGTTACAAAGTATTATGATGAATTAATTGAAAAAATACCAAATGATACATTGGAAAATAAAAAGAAAAAACTTTATTTAACAATAATGTCTATTAATATATTAGAAGGAATTAGATTTTATGTTAGTTTTGCTTGTTCATATTGTTTTGCCGAAAATAAAAAAATGGAGGGTAATGCTAAAATAATTAGCTTGATAAATCGTGATGAAAATATCCATTTAGGATTTACTCAAACTTTAATTAAAATTTTAAAAACAAATCAATCAGAAGGGTTTGTTGAAATAATAAAAGAATGTGAACCTATAGTTATTCAGATGTTTAAAGATGCAGCTAAAGAAGAAATGGATTGGGCTGATTATTTATTTAAAGATGGTTCGATGTTGGGTTTAAATTCGGATATTCTAAAACAGTATATGAAATGGTTAGTTAATAACAGAATGAGATCAATTGGTCTAAATCCAATTTTTGAAAAAGTTGAAAACCCAATTCTTTGGATTAAAAATTGGACTAATTCAAAAGATGTTCAAGTTGGTCCACAAGAAACAGAAATTGAATCCTATTTGATAGGTTCTCTAAATAATGATTTAGAAAATTTAGATTTTGATTTTTAAAATCAATATTAATACTAGTAAAAAGAATCAATTAAGTATCATATTTACTATGGGTTGTATTAAAAAAAATTATAATTTAGAAAATAAATTAGAAGATACAACCCATAGTGAATTAATAGAATATTATTATGTTGTACATAATAAACAATTTTTTAATTATAATTTTGAAAATGTAAAAATAAATATAGAAGATGATGAATATAATAAATGTTTAATATTTGCCGAACAATGTTACGAAACAAATAAAGATGAATATCATAATAGGAATCAATTTAATAAATCAAAAATTATTTTAGATATAATTATTGGTAAATTGGGTGAAATTGGTGTTTACAATTATTTAACAAAAGAAAAACAATGGTTATGTAAATATCCAGATTTTAAAATATACTCAAAAGAAAATAAAAATTTCGATTCTGACATTTGTTCTGATAAATATAATATCCATGTTAAATCTCAAAGTTTAAATTCTGCTGAAAAATTTGGAGAAAGTTGGCAATTTCAAAAGAAAGATAAATTAACTTATAATCCTGAAAAAAATGATTTAATATTTTTAACAATTATTTCTGAAAAAATAGTGGAAATTAAAAAAATAGTTTTAGCTTTGGATATTATTTCTAAATATAAAGAACCTATTTTAGAAAAACTTAAACATACTAAAAAAACTTTATATTTAAAAGATATATAATGTGTTATAAAACGTTTTTTATTATTAACTATTGTAAATTATGAAAAGTAAAGGAATCGTTTATCTTTTATTAGATATATCAAACAGGAGTAAAATTACATTTAGAGTTGGAAAGACGAAAAACATAGATTTGTCAAGACCAAAATCGCAACAGGTATATTTACCTTTTAAAACGGAAATGTTTATATTCCATTCTTCGGATTATGAAAATTTAGAAACTAAAATACATAGAAAATTAAAACCTAATAAAATAAATGGAGATTGGTATTCGTGTCATATTTCTGAGGTTATAGATGAAATTATTAATGAAGAATCTGTATTTAAAGTTGATTTCCCTTCGTTATTTAGTTTGTTTTCTGGTATTACAAATATCACCTAACGCTGAGTGGTTATGAAAATTGGGGATTAGGACTACGTAGGTATTTATGAGTTTTGTGGTGTGAAATGCAAGTAAACGACCCCAACCAGAAAAATCGTTAATATATAAAAACTAACATTATTAAATAATTAATATGGATATTAAACAATTAATTGGAAAAAAACAAAAAGAAGGTAGAGAAATTTGTGAAAAGAATAACTATTTTGTTATTATAAAAAGAAAAGATAATTTAAATTTTAAATATTTTGAATTTATTAACGATAAAATGAATTCAAAAATTATAAATTTTGAATTGGATGATGACATAATTACTAATTGTTATTTTAATTGATTAATTTTATAAAAATGAATAAAGAGGATATATTACAAATGACAGTAAAAGAATTAGAAATAATTCTTAATGAATCAGTTTCATCTATTAATTTTGAATCAGAAGATGAAGTTGAAGTTAAAGAGGTAATGATTGATAATGTAAAAAAATTATTTAACAATTCTATTGAAATATCAATCCCATATTATACTAATAGACAATTATGTTTTCATTTTTGCGGGTTAACCATATCATTTAAAATTTCCGTTAAAAAAACAGGTAAAATAGTAAAAGTATCAAGATTAAGGAATAAAGATGTTAGTACTGTTGGTAATTTTAAAATTAATGATGTTACTATAGGTTTTTATAATCCCTGTTTTGATGAATTAGATTTAGATAATTATGTTGTTAAACTTAGTGATTATAAAATAAGTGGTGGTGCTGATATATCATTAAAACATAGAAAAGAAAAATTTATTGATATGTTAAATAAAGATATATTATGGGTTGAAATAGAAAAACAAGATAATAGTTGGAAAGATATTAGAAAACAAGTAATTTTAAATGCTGCACAACCAAACTTAAAAAATGAATATTTTAAATCAGACTTCAATCAAGAAAAATGGGATTTTATTTTACTAAAAATTGAGGAAAATAATAAAGAATTAATTAATAGTGAAATTGAAAAAATTTTTAAAATTAATTTTTAAAAAGACACTTATATTATAAAAATGAATTGGATAGAAAAATTACTTAAAAGAGATAAAGTTGATAAGTTAATTCCAGTATCAAATACACCATTTATAATACCTCCTTCTGAGTGGATTGAATTTGCACAACAAAAACCACCACATAAAGTAGTTTTAGCAGCTTGTAATACTCATGATTGTGGTTGGATTATGGATACTGCTTGGTGGTATGAAGATAAAAAATGCTGGATGGTTACAGGTTCAGTTGAAAGTTTAGTTGCTCATTTACCTTATAGTCATTGGAGAAATTTACCACCTTACCCAAATTTATAGATTGGTGATGAAAATAAAATTTAATTATTAACTTAAAAAGTAAGATGGAATTTAAAGAAATAATGATAATAGATGGTGATGCTAATCTTATAAAAAGACTAGAATTAATAAATCATTTACCAAGAATTAATGATTTTATTAAATGTAAAGATATTAAATAGTACGTAAAACTTGTTTGTTTTAATTTTGATTCTGAAAAAATAGAAATTCTTGTTGAAAAATTTATTTAACTTAAAATTGTTATTACAAAATAAAAAGTTTCATTATTTTTAGTTATATTTGTTTAACTAATTTATTAATTAAACTAAATGGCTAAGAAAAAAAATAACACCTACTATTTGTGTCAACAGACCAAGAAAAATAACATTATTGAATTAAATAATTTATCATTAGCTGACATAAAAAATAATAATATAGTTTTTTGTGATGATATTATTGATGGAGAAGTAGTTTCTAGTACTTCTATCCCTACTGAATCTAGTATTAGAGACAGAAAATTAGCCGACTTATTAGAAAGTGCTATATTTAATGATTTATTTTGGGTTATTGAAGATGAAGAAGGGAATCAAGATGAAGAAAGTAAATATGGATTTGATATTAACACTGTTGTTCAAAAAATATTAGATAATTTCTTAATAGTTAGATATGAAAACAAAGAAAAAAAATATTTTATTTTTACAAAAGAACAAATAAAAAATTCTATAGATCAAATACTTGAAATAAATAATGAACTTTATGACGCTAAAGATGATATTGATTTTAATATAATTAATACTTTAGAAGATGATGTTATAAATTCACTAACAGTATCTACAAAAGCTTTTATTGATGATATTTTACCAAAATGTTTAGGTAAATTTAAAGAAGGAATGATAGCTATAAGCACTCTTAATCATAATTCTACTTGGAATATAGAAAAAATTATTGAAGAAGATAAACAATTTATTAAATTTGGCACTAATGATTATGAAGATGCTATTTTTAAAGCTAAAATATATGAATACTTATGCTTTGAAGACACTAGTGTAGTGGTATCCATAAAATCTGATAGTAAAGTAAATGATAAACAATTTTACTATGAACATTATGGTTTTAAATTTAATATGGGTGAAATAGCTTGTCTTACAGCAAAAGGTTTATATAGTGCAGTAAAAGACTCTGAAAAAGATGATAAAGGTTCAGTATTTTGTGATATTAATGGAGAAAGAATTATCGGTGGGTAAAATAACTTAAACATACATTAAATCATGTAAAGTTTTATTATGACCACCTTTATTATCATAAGCAGCTAACCATTTTTTTAATACCCCAACATCTAATTTAGGAATTGAATTATCTTGTTGGGGTATTTTTTTTGAATCTTCATGTAATTTATAAAACCAATTCTTAAATTTATCTTTATTACCACTAGTTTCATTTTTAAACTTCTCAACTATTAAATGAGAAAATTTTCTTCTAATTACTCCATCCATTTTATTTCTTATAAAATTCAAATAAATCTTGAGGTGTTTTGAAATTATTATCTTCACCAGATATTAAATACCAACACCATTCACTACAAACAAATCTATTTGAATTTTCCGAAAATACTGTAAAACCTAATTTAATTTTAAATAATTGATTTAATAATTTAATGTGTTCATAACCATCATATAAGGCTGAACTGTATTTCATATTATATTCAATTTCCTTTTCTGATAAAATTGATTCAACATCCAATATAATATAAATTCTATCTTTATCTTCTTTTTCCCAAACATCAAATGGTCTAAATTTACTATGCGATTGAAAATCAGAAACACAATCAACACCATCGATCTCTTTCATTATAGCACAATGGTTAAAATCAGATTTTGTAACCTTTCTTATAATATAACTCAATATAGTAAGCGGTTTTTTAATATCAAATGGGTTTTTAATTAAAATCAATTTTAATTTAGTCATGATGTGGTTTTAATAATAAATAGTGGAATGCTTTTATTAAAATTAAATTTTAAAATATTACAGTATCATAACTAATTTTTACTATATTTGTATTATAGAATAAAAACATAGATAATGAAAAAAGTATTACCTGAAAGTTGGGCTGTCCAATTAAATAAAGAAAATAGAGAATTATTTTTAAACACAGTTATAAAATATCTGAGAACATTTAGTTATAATAATAATTTAAATGGTGAAGTAACTAATAATTATGATCGTGTTACTGATGGTTATTTTGGTATGAAAATTATAAATGAAAAACAAACAACACCATATTTTTCACATATGTTAAGTAATTTCGGTAAAGAAACAATATGTTTAACTTTAGAAGAATTTACAAATATGATAAAAGAAGAAGAACATATTAATGTAGAAATGTTTGAAATAAAGGTAAAGGATGATAGTATTGTTGATATAATAAATAATCCAACTCATTATGGTGGAAAAGATAATGTTTATGAATCTATTAAAGTTATTGAGGCTTGGAACTTAGGGTTTAGATTAGGTAATACAGTTAAATATATCTCAAGAGCTGGTAAAAAGGATAAAAATAAAATAATTCAAGATTTAGAAAAAGCTAGATATTATTTAGATAGAGAAATAAGTATATTAAAAGATTCTTTATGAAAAATAATAAAGTATTTAACGCTATTAAATTTTACTAAATTATGAAATGTATAAAATACACTAGAATTGAAAGTACTGACCACATACATAACACAATTTATATTGATGTTATATACATAGATGATTTAAATATTTCTTTATATAAAGAAAGGTTAGGTAGTTTTAGTAATTCTAATTACGGAATACTTAAAAATGAAACACTTATTTCAGAAGCAAAAGATTTATTTAATGATAAATTAGAATTAGATGATAATTTTATTGTGAAATTTAAAAATATTGTTAAATTTAAATTAGATGAAGATGATGATATTATTGAAATAATAAATAACATTAAAGAATACGAAAAAAATAAACAAATAACTTTCGATTTCATAGATAAATTAATAACCACAACATGAGAATATGTATTTTAAAACCATTCAATGATATTACGGTAGATTTAGATGATGAATATACTTTTGAATCATTACCAAAAGATTTAAAAGAATTAAGAGATTTGTTTTTTAAAGAAGTTGGTTACGCTCATTGTTATATGAATTTTTGGCACAAAGATGTATTTGATGATGAAAATTTTGGTAAAAATCAAAAAGAATTAGTAAATAAATTAATTTCTAATTTTACTGAAAATGAAAGAAATAATTGCGATAATGTAAAATGGTATCAAGAACAAGTATTTGTTTTTCAAAATGAAATTGAAAATATGTGTTAAATATGAAAAATATAGATAAATTACATGCAAGTATATGGGGTGAATTAAAAGATTTATTACCAAATTATCCATTATTAAACCATGTTTTAAAATGGCATTCATTTAATGGTAGGGATAAATATTCTCATTTTGAAATTATTAAAAATACTGGTACTTTTGTAATATATGATAGTGAAGAAGGGTATGATTTAATTTGGGATTTGGATAAAAATTTTCTTCATGAACAAAATGAAGAATTAATTAATTGGTTAAGCGATTTGATATGAATTGGATTTCTGTAAAAGATAGATTACCACAAGTTATTGATGAAAACGATGAACGTCTGTTATGTTGGGTAGTAAAACGTGGAGAGTTTGGAGTTATTGAAGATGGTTACCCAATATTTCTTTACTATGATAAAATATGGTTTGATTTTTATAAGTGTGAAATACATGATTACGAAAATAATCCAGATTATATGTGTGTAACTCATTGGTGCAAAATTGAAACCCCCTAAATTTAAAATTATGACAAAAACAATTATTCAAATTACAGACGAAACTCCATATAAAGTTTTTAAAACTTATGATTTTTTATATGAACCTTCTGCTAGTTGTATACTAACGATTTTAAATAAGAATTATAATTTTCAAACATCTACAGACAGAATAGATGAAGATGGTAATATAACTAGATATATACAATTTTACCCAAGTAGATAAATTAAATAAAATTATGAAACAATATTTAGAACAATTAAAGTATGTCATGGAGAATGGTTCAAAAAAGAAACCATCAAGATTAAACATGCCATATACAACATCTATTTTTGGCTATCAGAAACGTTATAATCTACAAGAAGGATTTCCTATGTTAACTACAAAGAAAGTCTTCTGGAAGGGGGTTGTGATTGAATTATTATGGTTCTTAACTGGTAAAACTAATGTGAAATATCTTGTTGATAATAATGTAATGTTTTGGTGTCAAGATTCATATGCTTATTATTTGAAAACCGCTTTAAAACATGAAAAAGATCAAGCTATTAATTCAATATATTGTCCAACATCTGTTAAAAATAACGTTAGAAATCCACAAGATAAAAATGATATTGATAGTTATTCATTATTTACGTTTGAAGAGTTTGAAAACATATTAAAGACAACTGATTATAATGATCTACCACGATATGGTAAATATATACTAGGAGATTGTGGAGTTCAATATGGTAAACTTTGGAGAAATTTAAAGGGTTTAAATGGTGATGATGAAATAATTATTGTCGATCAATTTAAAGATTTGATTAAATCACTAATTATTAATCCTGAATCAAGAAGACATATAATTACGGCTTGGAATCCATTTACACTAAATGATATGGCACTTAACGCTTGTCACAGTTTTGTACAGTGGAATTGTGTAGAATTATCTCAAATAGAAAGATATGAGATTTATAAAAACACTAAAGATAAATTTGAATTAAAACGATCTTTAGGTTCATATTTGTATGATGAAAATTATGTTCAAAAAGATGAAGATGATATTCCAGACCCAATAGGGTTTTATCTTAATGATGAAGAACAAAAATATTTAGATAATAAAAATATACCAAAATATAAATTAGATTGTCAGTTATATCAACGCAGTGGGGATATTTTTTTGGGAACAAATATGAACACTAGTTCTTATTGTTTATTACTTCATATAGTGGCTAAATTAACTAATATGGTTGTTGGAGAATTTATTCACACATTTGGTGATGTTCATTTATATGATAACCTAATAGAGCCAGCAACTGAACAATTAACAAGAGATCCTAATAAATATCCATTACCAAATTTAATATTATCTGATAAATTTAATCAAGAAAATTTACCAAAAGATATTGATACTGATCTTGATGTTTGGTTAAATTCATTATCTTTGATTGATTTCAAACTTGATAATTATCAGTCATATCCATCAATCAAAGGAGAATTAAGTACTGGAGTTATTGTTAAATAATATAATGTTATTAATTGCTAAAAATATTAAAAATCAAATTATTGAATTTGATGACGGTTATTGTTTTGAATATAATTTAACAGAAATTATTTCAATTCCAAATCATATTAAAATTTTATATTGTTATAATAATCAATTAACATCATTACCTAATTTACCAGAAAATTTACAACATTTATCATGTGAAAATAATAACATTAAACAACTACCAAATTTAAGAGATAATTTAGTAAATGTTTGGTGTGATATGTGTTGTTTTGAAGATTATATGTTGGAAATGAAAAATACGGATTTTTATTTCTATTGTTAGAATTTTTTAATTATATTTGTTATTAAATTATAAATGAAATGATAAATGACATTATAGATTTTAATATAGAAGATTTATTATCTTTGAAACCATTTGAAGTAAAAAATACTTTTAATTTACTAAATGATTTAAGTATATTAAAAAATGTTTTACCAGAGTTAATTGATTTGAAGGGTGTAGACGAAACAAAAGAAACATTTCATAAGGATAATTATCTACACACAATTCAAGTGGTAGAAAATACTTATTATGTAACTGAAAATAAAGCTATACGACTAGCCTCAATCCTACATGACATTGGTAAAGCAACAACTAAAAAATGGATTGATAATGTAGGTTGGTCATTTCATAACCATGAATATGTGGGTTCAAAAATGTTAAAATCAATATTTGAAAGATTGGATATAAATAATGATTATTATGATTTGGTTTATAAAATTGTTTTATATCATGGTATACCAAAAGAATTTGGTAAAAAAGGACAAGTAATAGTTTCAGAATCAGCACTTAGAAGATTTGATAAAGATTTAGGTAATGATTTAGAATCACTACTATTATTTTGTAAATGTGACTCAACAACAAGTGATGAAGCAAAAAAAATAAGACAAAATAATTTTTATGATTTATTATATTCTGAAATATTAAAACTTAGATTGAAAGATAAGGAATCAGAATGGAGATGTGTAATAACTGGCGAAATGATTATGGAATATTTTAATGTGAAAGGTAAAATAGTTGGAGAAATAAAAAGTAAAATTGAAAATGAAATTAAATGTGGTAATTTAAAGAATGAACTACCACAAGCTTTTGAATTTATGAAAAATATTAAATTATGAACGATAAGATAAAAATAGCAACAGAAAAATTAGTAGAAACTATTGAAATAATTAATAGGGATTATTATAAAAATGAATTAAAAATTTTAAGAGATAGAAATAGAAAACTGGAAGATGAAATAGATAGTTTGGAATCTAAAAACGATAGACTATCAGATAAAATTGATAGATTTGAAGAAGAAATTGAAGAGTTGGTAGATAATAAGCCAAAAAATTTATACGAAGTATTCAAAAGAGAACTGGTTGAGAAATTCTATAAAAAATACAACCAAAATGAATTAGAAGAAATGGAAAAAATATATATTAAATTTAAAAATGATCGTAACAGAAAAAGTTAAAATAACTGTAATTGGAACTACCTTACAACATTATTTGGATAAGGGTAAAATATAATTATTAATTTTGTTTAAATTTAATGAAATTTATTTAATTTTATATTTAAATTAAAATGTAACGTAAGTTAAGACGCACCATAGTTTTTTTGCGTTGCTTCAACAACAAAAGGTTGTTGAATCTTTGACATATTGATATTAGGTTGTTTTACAAATTAAAAACCTAAAGGTTTTTGCTCTCGTAAACGTAAAATCATGGAGTGTTTTAGACAAATTACACTAACAAGACAACAAGCGTAGCTTGTTGAATCAAATAGATAGTTGTAATGACTGTTAACATGTAGTTGTGGAATTTAAGTACACAATATGAGCCATAGCCGTAGGCTCAATGGAGGTTAAAGATATTTTTCAATATAATATGTAATGGTTATAATGTTAAAATTAGAGATGTTATATAAGTGGATGTTAAAGATTTGACTTTAGGTTCTAAAGCTATGGTTGATGAAAAATCTAAAAAGGAAATTGATATTTTTATACCAGAATTAAATGTAGGTTTTGAATACAATGGAATTTATTTTCATAATGATAAATTTTTAAAACCAACATATCATAATGATAAATTTAATGAATGTAAAGAATTAGGTATTCAAATTTATAATGTTTGGGAAAATGAATGGTTATTAAAAAAGCACATCTGTAAATCAGTAATTTTAGATAAAATTGGTAAAAATAATAACCAAATTATAAATTCTGAAAATTGCGAAATAAAAGAAATTGGTATTGAAGATGTTAAAAATTTTTTAAATGATAATTCAATGAATGATATTGATGAAACAATTAATTTTGCATTAGGTTTAATTTTAGATAATGTTATTGTTGCTATAGTTTCATTTCAAAATTTAAATTCAGATTATAAAATGATTGATTTAATACAAAATATTAATCATAATGTTTTAAATTATCGTGAAAAACTGCTTAATTATTTTGTAAATAATTATAAATTTGATAAATTAGTTAAAATACTAAATCTGTCTAATGAAAATAATGAATTTTACATTAAATTTGGATTTGAAAAAAGTATTAATTTTTTCATAGATTATAAGTGGTACTTAAACGGTAAACTTTACCCTAGATTTAAAAAAATAGAAAATAAAATAATTGAAGATAATTTATATATTAATGGTGGTTATAAATTGTATGATTGTGGTAATGAAATATACACATTTAAGAAAATTACCCCAAGTGAGTAGCGAATTCACTTGGGGTTTAAATTAGCCGAAGCTAAACGGTCCTAAGCCGTATCTTAAAAACTAAGTTCGCAATAATCTGGTTGAACTGTAATTTTAACTTTCTTCAATTCATCATTACTATAATCAGCTTCTCCAAAATCAGCATTAATAACCTGACATTGATACATAACCCATTGAGAAACAGCAATTCCAGTTGGATCTAGGGATTTTAAAACAAGATTCTTTTTATAGCCCGAACTATACCCCATACGTCCCGATAATGATTCTGCTTGTAAATGTATCCATTCATTAATCTTTTGACTAGATGAAGGACCGATAGGATCTATAAATTCAATTTCAAATTCAGACCATTCGTATTGACCTAGTACGAAGAATTTAGTATTTAAGAAAGGGATTTCAACGTTATTAAATTTAATAGTTGGATATTTTGTTACTTGTACAGCCCAAGAATCTATATTTAATTCAGTAGGGAATTGAAGTTCCCATCTATTATTTCTTAACACTTCATATTGAGTAGGAGTACCCCTTAGTTGTTCCATAGTTATTATTTTTAAATATAAATAGTATGTTTTGTAAAATTTAAAATTCTTATTATATTTGTAAAATTTAAATTTTTAAATTAATGAACGTAAAATTTAACAATGTATTATTACTAGAGAAATTCAAATCGAAATCATTAGTTTCGGTAGAATTCGGTTCAAATTTATATGGTATTAAGAATAATCAATCTGATAGTGATATTATGTTAGTTTATTTAGATAGTGATTTTGAATTAAAATCATGTTTTGGAAATCATCATCAATTTCAATATAAAGATGTTGAAAACAACACCGATTATATAATTACTAGTTTGAGTAATTTCATACGCAATTTATTTAGTGGTGATTCTACTATTAATTTTGAGATAGTTCAATCTGGTTCTCTTTTAGGTAGTAAATTAGAGTTTTTAGATTCAATGAAGAATGATTTATTCACCTATAGAATTATTAGATCATATGTTGGTTTAGCAAGAAGAGATTTAACGGATTATTGGAAACAGAATAGTGACAGGGATAAAAATAAAGCTATATTTCACGGAATTAGAGGTTATAATTATGCTAAGAGTATATTCACTAATAAAGAAATTAAATTAGTGGTTACTGATGAAATTGATTACAATTATATAATGAGTATTGATAATGTTGAAAGGAAACAATTATCGATAAAGTATCAAAATTTAGTAAAGGATCTAAGGGATTATGTTAACAATGCTTATGACAATGGTAGATTAGGTTTATATAATTATGTTAACCCTAATATTCAATCTAAAATTGATATTGAAATTAATAAACTTTATAATGAATGTAATAGAATTGAATTTCCTGATGAATTTAAAGAATTAATATATAATGTCAATGAATATGGTATCAAATACTGAAATTTTAAATAGATTATTGAATGATTCAAATGTGTTAAATATTTATATGTTTGGATCAATGGTTTATGGTAGTAATAATATAGAAGATTTAAAAAATGAAATTAGTTTATAGCTTTAACTTAAATAATAATAAAAATATTGATTCTTTTAATCAAATAACTGAACTATGTCTAATTTCTAAATGTCTTTATAACCAAGCTCTTTATGAAGTTAAATCTAATTTGGAAAAAGAAAACAAGTTTTTGTTTTATAATGAGTTAAATAAATTAATGATGAACAAAGCTAACTTAGAAGGTAAGGTTAATTATAAATTATTAAAAGCTCAAACGTCACAACAAATACTGAAAGTATTGGAAAAAGATGTTAAATCATATATTAAATCTATAAAGGATTGGTCAAATAATCCAAAAAAGTATAAAGGTAAACCAAAATTACCAAATTATAAAAACTCTTTAAATCAATTAATTTATACAAATCAAACATGCGTAATTAAGAATGATGGATTTATCCATCTATCTAAAACATTAAAAATAGCAATTCCTCAATTTGACAAGTATAAAGATAGAATCAATAAATTTAATCAAGTGAGGATTATCCCTAAAAACAACAATTTAAAAGTAGAAATCATCTATGAAATAGATGATGTTGAGGTTAACCCTAATTTAAATTATAACGAATTTTCATCAGTCGATTTAGGAATAAATAATTTGTTGACTTTACTATTACCAAATAATAATCCGTTGTTATACAACGGAAAACAAGTAAAATCTATTAACCAGTTATTTAACAAAAAGTTAAGTAAATTAAATTCAGTTAAAGATAGACAAAAAGAAGAAATAAAAGTTAAAGGAATAACAAAACAAATTAAAAAGTTATATGAGAATAGGGGTAATAACATAAAAGACTTATTTCATAAGTTAAGTAGACATGTAGTGAATACTCTTTTAGATAAAGGTATAGGTAACATAATAATTGGCTATAACAACCAATGGAAAGACTCCATTGATCTTGGAAATAAAACTAACCAAAAATTTGTTCAGATACCATATAGACAATTAATTGGTTATATTACTTATAAATGTAAGATGATTGGTATAAAAGTTACAGAAGTAGAAGAGAGTTATACTAGTAAAACGGATGGATTAGTTTTAGAACATTTACCTAAGTATGGTGATGAAATCACCAATGGTATTTTTAAAGGCAAAAGGAAGTTCAGGGGATTGTTCCAATCCCAAATTGGAAAGTTGATTAATGCAGATGTTAACAGTTGTATTAACATATTAAGGAAATGTATAAATGTAGTTAATGATTCTTATGTGAATGAGATAATTAATAGAGGGTTTTTGTTTAATCCATTAAGAGTAAGGGATTTATATTGTATGATATAAATTCAAACCTATTATAAAGGAAATTATTAAAATTTAATAATTTTCATAACATACTAAAGAAGAAATTATAGAATATAATTTATTATTGAAACCTTTTATAATGAGAAACGTAAAAGGATGTAACATGTCAGTTTTAAATAATGTAAAGAATGTATTTTTACAAAGAGTTAAAAACATGGAATTAAAAAATAAATTTGAATATAAACTATGAAAAATAAAATACCTACATATCAAGAAGCTAAAGAGATAATAAAACATCATGGTTCATTAGTTTTTTATGATACAGTTGCTGAGATTGATGATTATGTTATAATAATGTTTAATTATAGATTAGCTACATATAATGATTTATTAAAACCATTACCTCATATCAAACCTAATTTAAGTGGTGTTGAATTAAGAGGTATTTCTTATGTTTTAGATAAGAAAACTGGTGAGGTAATGAATACATATATTATGTTAAATAAGTTTTGGAACTTAAATGAAACTTTAGAAACGCAATATGATAATATAGTTAATAACTATAAAATTAAAGCTATCCATAATAAGGAAGATGGTTCTATGGTTAGATTTATAAGACTACCAAATGGTAAAGTGTTATCAAAAACAAAAGGTTCTATTGATAATGAAATATGTATTCAGTGTAATAAAATTTATAAAGAAAACGAAACTATTAATAATTTAATAAATTGGTCATTAGATAATGATATAGTTTTAATATTTGAATTTGTAAGCCCATTCAATAAAATTGTTTTGGATTACAATGAAACTAAATTAATATTATTAAAAGCTAGAGATAATAATACTGGTGAGTATTTATCAATTGATTCATTATTAATTAAGTTTAACCAATTTAAATATGGTTCTAATATACATAATTATGTTATGGATTATGTAGTAGATGACTATGAACAATATTCATCAATTGATGAATTAATTGAATTATCTAAAACTATTATTGGTATTGAAGGTTGGGTTATAAATTTAATAGATAATAATTCTAATGATTATTTTATTAAATTAAAAACAAAATGGTACATGGATAGACATAAATTACTAACAGAAGATTGTACTAGAGAAGATTTTATAATTGGTAAAATATTAGATGAAACAATTGATGATATGTTAGCGCAATTAAACGATAATGATATTGAAATTAAAAACAAAATTAATAATATTGATAAAGTTGTTAAATCACATATTAGTAACAAAATAAATGAAGTTAATCAATTATTAAATGAATATAATAATAAATACATTAATAATAGAAAGGATTTTGCTATAAAATATAGTAATAATTTAAATTTTAAACATGTTATGAATATAATAAGTGGTAAAAAAAATATTTTTGAAACTATTGTAGAAGAATTACGTAAAGAAACTTACAAATTAAATGATGCTATTAGATTTGTTAAAAAATGGTAAAAATAATAGTTAAGAATAGTAAAGGTAAAATTGTTAAATTTATTGATGGTTGGTGCTGGAATAAAAATTTAGTTGAAATAATTAAAATATCAGATAACGTTAGACATTTATTATGTTACCATAATAAATTAACATATTTACCAGAACTACCAAAAAGTTTAGAGATATTAATTTGTAACAATAATAAAATTGAAAAACTTCCAGATTTAAGAGAATGTGATAATTTAGAATATATTAATTGTGATATATGTTGTTTTGAACCTTATATGTTGGAAATGAAAAATATAAATTTTGAATTTTATTGTTAAAATTAAAACTTTTTATTAATTTTGTCGTAAACATAATAAAAAAATAAAATAATGAAAAAAGATAACTTGAAAGTAATATTATTAGTTGCACCACCAGCAAGCGGAAAAACAACATTTGCTTTAGATTTTATATCTAAAAATAAAAACTATGTTCGTGTAAATCGTGACGCTTTTAGATTAATGTTTAGAAATGAACAAGTATGTGAATATAAAATCGAAAATTTAATCACTGAAATTCAAGATAGGTGTATATTAAGTGCATTAAATCAGAAACAAAATGTTATTATTGATAACACTCATGTAAAAAAACAATATATTAATCATATTATTAATTTGGTTAAATATAAAGCTGATATTGAGTTTATAGTGATAGAAACTCCTTTACAAACATGTATTGAACGTGATGAAAATAGAGTTGGTAAGGTTGGTTCTGATGTAATAAAAAGAATGTTTAAAGATTTTGAAAATCTAAAAACTATTTTTGACTTCAAACCAATTTCTATGGAAAAAGATGTTTATATTGAACCAATAATTAACCCTAATTTAGATGATGTATATATATTTGATATAGATGGTACTTTAGCTCATCATAATAATGCTAGAAGTCCATACGATTGGAAAAAGGTGGGTAATGATACAGTTGATGTAAATGTTTCAAATCAATTAAAATTTCATTATGAAAAAGGTCATAAAGTATTTATACTTTCTGGTAGAGATGCAATTTGTAGAACAGAAACTGAAAAATGGTTAAATGATAATAATATTATGTATCATGAATTATACATGAGAGATAAAAATGATAGTAGAAAAGACACTATTATTAAACGTGAAATTTATGAAAATAATATTAAAGATAAATTTAATGTGAGAGTTATTTATGATGATAGAAATTCTGTGGTTGAAATGTGGAGATCACTTGGTTTAAAATGTTTTCAAGTACAAGAAGGTGATTTTTAAAATAAAAAAAAGGGGAATTTAAATTAATAAATTCCCCTTTTTTTTATTTTATTATAACTTATGAACTAAATACTACACCTGATGGGCTTAATATAAATGACAAACCTATGTATTCTAGAGTACTTGTTGGTACTAAATTAATATCAAAATAAAGTTCATTTCTATCAATTGTTTCAGAAGTATTAGCGTCACTATAAACTACTTGGAAAGTTCTAATTCCTCTTTCTCTTTGTATATTTGATAATATGGCGTTTGTTTTAGTTAAGAATTGAGTAACTACTACATCATCATTAGGTTCAAACAAAATTGTTTTAGCTACCTGTCTAATCAACATTTTAGCATAAATTAACAACCTACGAACATTTATTCTATCTAAGGCTGATGATTTAACTTGTAATGTTTTTTGACCGAAAATATCTACACCAATATCATTAAATTTAACAATTGGATTAATTCTTGCTGGATATAAAATATCTCTTTCTGGTTCTGAGAATTTTTTACGAACAGTTTTTGCTGTTGGAATCAAACCTCTATTTACACCAGCGTTAGCAAACCATACAAAACTTTGTTTATCACTCAAAGCAAAAGATCTAATTACTTCACCAGTAGGTGGAATCCAAAGGTTAAAACCGCTAGTTGAATCATTTATTTGTATATATGGTACGTATGTAGCTGCATAATTAGTATCAATACTAACAGTATCTAATTTATCAACAATATCAGAAGCGGTTTCATCACTAGCCATATCTGGTGCATCTATGATATATAGAGAATCCATTCTTACATTTTCAACCAAATCAATAGCTTCGTTAACTAAATCTATATGGTCAAACCAATTTAAACCAGGCGTTGCTAATATTGTCATAGGAACTTCTTCTGGATTATTAAATTTGTTCAAACCAGCCAAATAAGCATCATAATCATTATTAACAACATAATTACTTTTACCAGCACTATATGTACCATTATTAGTTCTATTAGTTCTATGAACATCCCAACCATCAAAACCACCATAAGGAACTAATGTAAATTTTCTAGAAGAAATATTACTATATGCACCACTTACAACATCTAATACTGATTGTAATTGAGCAGCACCAACACTAAATTCACCAATAGTATAATCACCATCTACATAACTTCCAGTTGCGCCAGAATCTAAATGGAAACCTTTTGTTTTAGTATATGAGCTATCAACAGTAGCAGCACCTAAATAATTAAATAAATTTTGATTTATTCCGCTTCCATTAGAAGATGAATCATAACCTCTTTCACTAATACCAAGATAAGTTCTAGCTAATTTATCATTACTTGCATAAGATGTTTTATAAAATATAGTTGGAGTAGAAGCTGAAATTGAACCAGTATTTGAAGCTGAATAATTTCTAAAGTAATAACCTTCAAATCCAGAAGGAATTGCATCAATAGGGAAATCAGCAGCCATTTCAACATATACGAATTTCGAACTTAAATCAAAATCAAAATCATTTGACCCTTCTGTTTTAGAACCAATCCTCTTACCTATAAAGTTAGGAGTACTAGGGTCTAAATTACATCTGGTATATGATTCTAAAATTACTAATTTATCATCTGTATCATTAAAATCACGTACAATTACATCAAACTCTCTTGTATCTAAATTAAGTCTTTGAATTGAAATTTTAATTTCTTTATTTGCTGAATCACCATCACTTACAGATATAAATCTAAATAATTTTTCAACTACAGAACCTCTCAATTCACTAACTAACCAAGGAGTTACTGGTGTTTGGAAAGCGTCTGTATAATCAGTGAAAGTATCATTTGTTAAGGTAACCAAAGTAGGTGATAATGTAGAACCTTCTGATATATAATTTAATTTTTTAATTAAATCTGGATAAACAGCTTCTACATAAATTGCATTGTTCTTATCTTTAGGTGTATTTCCAATTACATTTGGTAAATAACTGCTAGAACTAGAATCTAATGTTGCGGTGTAACTTTCAGATTTAATACCACTTGTAGTTAATGTAAAATCACCTAAAAGACTACTAGTAGCACCAGATAATGAAATTGTCATTGATGATGCATAGAAAGTTAAATCATTACTTACATATAAGGCTCTAGGTCTAACTATACCAACAACCATATCTTCATATTGAGTTAATGTAGGTTTTGATAAAGTTGATATTGTATAATTAGTGTTACCAGTAAGGGCTACTGAATCATAAGATGTAACCGTAAGAGTTACTGAATTACCAGTAAATGTAGTATTATTTTTAACATATGTTGGAGCATTTGAATAAGTACCTGTTCCATTTATTGAGATACCTTGATATAAACCACCACTAAAAGTAGTACTACCAGTAAATGTTGATAATGTACTTGCACTTACAGATGGATCATAACCAGCATTAACTTTCAAAGCCCATCCAGTACCAGCATTATAACCATTAAGACCTAATACTCTAGTAACCCACATTTGATTTCCTTCTGTAAGATAAGAATTTGCGTAGAATGGTAACAAATATTTTAAAGACGAACCAATTTTTTCATTTGATGTAGAACCGAAAAATTTGGCAAAATCATTTTTATTTGTTATAAAAGTAGGTTCAAAAGCTGGACCTTTCTGTGTTTCTCCAACAAGACCTAAAATAGTAATACCTAATGATTGTGTTGACACAACAGTGTTATCTATTTCTCTTGTTTTAATACTTGGTGAATTGAATATAAAGTTATTAGCCATTATTGGGTTTTATTTTTTTATAAATAGTAAAATAAAAACTGAGCTATTAAAATAAACTGTTAATTAATTTTTATATTATTACTTAATAATGAATTTAAATCGAATTCATTTAATTTTTTAATATAATCTTCCATTATTGGTTTAAATGTTGGTGATGGATGATAATGATTTATAATACATGTTCTAATGATACCTAATAATGAAACAACTAAATCCCCATATAATAAAGGGTGTGATTTTTCAAATATATTCGCAACATCAGAAGCATTTTCTAATATAACTTTTGGTTTTGGAGTTCCATTATGTGATAACAATAATATTTTATTGGATTGTATTACACTAGTTGTAACATTATTATCTTTATCATTAATTAAAAAAATATTCCCAACATTTGTTTTGTTTAATTTCTTTTTATCTTTATTATCTTGATAACCAAATCTAAATCTAATACTATTATCCCCAAATATTAAATCACTATTATCTCTACCTTCATATATAACTGTTTTATTTTTATCTTTCGGTATAATACCATTTGATTCTGGATTTAAATTTAATGATTTAACTCCTTTTAAATATTTTTCATAATAACCGCTAATTCCAACAAAACTGTTTTGGTCATTATTATTATCCTTACTTAATAAATCATTTTGTCTTATTATTGGTATTATCCATAATCTATCATTATAAGGTTTTTTAGGATCACTTACCATTATATAAACAGCTTCACCTTTATTTGGTAAGTTTTTAATTAATTGTCCAAACATTGGGTAACAAATTGGTAGCTCACTATCAATTATATTATTATCTAATTCTGGTATTCTAACTCTAATTCTATTTGCATCTAATTCATCATCAATAGTAACTACATTACCAACATATAATATCTTAGTAAATTCTTTATCTTTAACACCAGCATCATGATTTTGATTGGTAAAAGATTTGTTCAAATGTAATTCCTTATTAAAAAATAAATCGTTCATATCAAATTTAAATAGAAATATTTGGTTATTTCAATATTTTGTTTTAAATTTGATTTTTAACTAAATGAAAAATATACTAGTTAGCGTAGAAGATAATAATGGTAAAATTTATTTTTATTATATTGAAAATATTATACATTTAAGAACAATGAAAAATGTAAGAAATGAAAAATATAAATTTTGAATTTTATTGTTAAATAATATTTCTATTTTTATCAAATTGTTTAATGAATATTTTAAAAAATAAATTATTATGAAAATTGAAGAAGCTATTGAAATACTTGAAAACCATAATAAATGGAGAAGGGGTGATGATGATATACCAATGACCAACCCTAAACTTTTAGGATTGGCTATTGATTTAGTTGTTTTAGAATTTAAGAAATCAAAAACAGATTTAACTAGGTAGTTTTATTAAAACCGTATCGCTATAATTGTCAATTTCCAAATTATTTCCAGTTATTGCGCTGAAATATCTTTGACTTTTAACTCTATATCTATACTCAAAACCTTGAGTTAAAGTAGTTGCTGATAAAAAATTAATACTATTAGTATAATTACTAACTAATGGTATATAACTAGTGGTACTAGAATAAATTATTGTTGTGTTTGTTAAATCTGATTTATCATAAAATTCTTGAGTAAAATAACCAATTTCATTAACTGGAATTGGTTTATTTATTTTCCAAGAAAAATTATATGGATTTGTTGGAATTTGGTACACATCCTCAACTAATATAACTTGTGTATAACATACCGTTAATATATCATTTGTTAATATTGGAGAAACATTGAATATTAATTTTCTATTATCAAACATTGATAAAGTAAAATCAATACCATTAGCCATAGTAGTACCATTTATTGTAACATTAACATTATTTACATTTGTTATACCTGAATTTAAATAATATTCGTATTTAGTTGTTCCAGTATTAAGTATAAATTTATCTGTTTCAGAAGCAGAAGTACCTATAGTTATACCACTAACTGTATAAGATTCACAATTAAATATTATGTTTCCACTATTCAAATCATCAGTAAGGTATGAAGCTACTAATATATCTGTATTATACATAATAGGTTCAACCATAACATATCTTTTATTTAAATTAGATATGTTTAAATTATCTTTATAATACTCAACAATTGGATTTAAAACTAAACCGTTGAAACTTAATTGAATATCATTTTTAGCAACATAAGTTAATGTGAATGAAGTCATCCCTATAGTAACTGGAATTTGTTCAACAATATATCTCAAACCACTATTATCATTAGGACTTATATTTGAAGTAATATCTAAAATAGGTTTTTCTGGACTACCTACACTAGAAAAATAATAATCAAATTCAAAGTCATAATATTTGTAAGGTAAATCATTTATTTTGGTATAATCAAACACAGTATCGATAGTAAAACCTGTACTGTTATTAATAGATTGTATTGGTGTAAAATGGTAATTTGAATTTGATGAATCATATTGGTTATCATAATCGAAGAAATTGAATTGTTCGTAAGTATTGTATGGAGAACTAACTCCACTATATGGCGTAAATGAATTTAATTCACAATTTTTACTAAAATAAGGTTTAATTAGATATTCAGCATCTCTATTAAGATAAAAATTACTAATAGTATCTCTAAACACTAAAATAGTTGAATCATATAACGTATAGTCAGTCAAAACCTTATTATAAATTATATTTGAATCAAAATTTAAAGTATTTTTATTTAATTTATTAACATTATAACCAAATGTAACCGTATTTGAAGTAAAATAATCTATTTCAGTGGAAGAGCTAAAAACAAATTCTAGTTCTTTAGAAGTATTAATATCATAATAATGTACAGCATTATAATATTCCTCATAAAACACTTGAGATACACTACTATAACCACTATAATTAATTAAACAAGATAAATATAAATGAATTGGTACATTTAAGTAATCAAAAATAAAATCATTATCAGACATACAATATACAAATTGGTCTGGTTCTATTTTTACAGCACCATTTATAAAATATTCTGGAATATCAAAATAACAAGTATTAGAATCCCAATGTTGATTATTATAGAAATTTAATATTCTATTAATTGTAAATAAATTAGAATTAGTGTTATCATTTAAATTACTATCTGGCGAATATTGAAAACTACCAATACTACTAGTATACGTATTTATAGAACCATTATTAGTTACAGTTACTCTACCATTTAATTTTAATAAATTAAATTCATCATTCTTATTAAATGTTGATTGATCCGTTTGAAATTCAGAACCAGCATCAATACCAGCCTGATAAACAAATTTTTGTGGAGTAAATACTGTATTTCTATATTTTTCACCTATTCCATCAAATATAGTAGTAGCTGGTATTAACTGAATAACCATTTTATCAAAAATGTTACCTATTGATTTTATGTATTCTAACATAAAACCTAAAGTTCTACCATTACTATTAATACTAATATCTGAATATGAATTTAGATAATCTATATACAATTTATATAATGTAGGGTATCCACCACCATGAGCGTCATCAATAATTTTCCTATTTTGAACATTTATGAATTTACTATAAATTTCTTGTACATACTCACCAAAAGTTAAAGTACTTACATTAATATCTGTACTTTTTCTATTTGGATAAGGATAACCTCTATTCAAATAATTTGATACTGGATAATTAGTGTCATAATTAAAAGTATATACATCGCACTCAATAGCTTGTGCAATATCTAAATTAATATTTACTTCTTTTGTATCTATAATTAATTCACTTGACTCTTGAGTATATAACGTAGGAAATACATCATTATACCTTTCAGTTCTACCACTATTATAATCCCAAGATTTCTTATTATCAATTGTTTTTGTTACATTAAAACCTAAATTTCTATATAAATTTATATAGGTTTGACCCATATCATTATTACCAGCTATTTGAAAATTAAAATCATTAGTTTCGCTAGGTGCTTTAGGGTTTCCATATTGGTCATAAGGTAATCTAGTAAAATTACTAATTAAAGTAGTATCTACTGTATTAATATCAATTTTACCACTAACTGTATAAACGTATTCATTAAAATTAACTAAACAATCTGGTGCGCCAACAAAACTGAATATAGTTTCTATACATTTTCTAGTTCCTTTGTTTTTAAAAAACCAATTAGTGTTTACTATTATTCTTCTCCAAAGTTCAATATCAACCTCATAAGGCGTGTCAGTACTAGAAACTCCTTCATTTAAATTTGGAGTTAATATATCATTTATAAAATTAGTTGAATCAACTATATTGAAAGTTTCCCACCCAAGACTAGATGCTAAATTTTTAATCCATATACTAGGAATGTTCTCAATTCCATCATATGACACTTTATTAACATAAACAATACCATCAATAAATGATTTTATCTCATCAAATTCCCTACCATAAATTTTTAATAATTTACCAATTCTATCATCTACAGAGTTATCATAATCAATTAAACTTTGAGGTGATAAGAATCTTATAATTAAATTACTCTTAAATTTATCATAAGATTCTGCTATATCAATTAAATCATTAAGATATACTGAATATTGCGGAGTATTATAATCTAAATTATAACCATCACTTGTTGGAAAAGTATATTTATTATCAACAAAACTTACTTCACCATCTAAAGTTTCTTCAATAGTTTTGAATAGTGAGGTATTTTTATTATATTTTTCTTGATTTAATAAATATTTTTGTAGAGAATTTAATGTATTGTAAAATTTATTAAATTGAACTCCATTAGGTCTTATATGAAAATTTTGACTAAATGTACTTGAACTGAATAATCCGAAACAATCATTTGTTGTTTTTATTATTATTCTACCACTTGAATTTGATGTAGAACCTGTAAAACCAACAATAGGGAATATCTCTTCCTTACCATTAATTGGATTTATATAATAAATTTCATAATCGATATAACTAGCATTAATATCTTTAGATTTATCATATGTTGTTGATGCTGATAAATGTGTATTATTTATGTTACTTGTATAATAAATTAAATTATACGGGTTTGATAATAAGAAAACATTTACATCAAAAGTGGCTACATTAGATGCTTTATTATATGAATAATTATTTACGCTATCATATACACTACCATTACTAAAATAATTGACGTATATTGAGGCAGGATAGGTTAAAATAATACCTTGAATACAAGATACCATTAAATCTTTTAAATTACCAAACCTAGCATAATTATTTAAATTAGTTTTATCATAATTTAATATTACTTTGGTAAGAAAATCAGAATTTAATTTAGATTCAGATAATGAACTTATACCCATATCAGATAATGAAGTAGAATTACCATCAAAGTAATAATTACTAGTATAATCTTTTACAAATCTAGGGGTTAAATTTGTTTCAACTGTAACATCATTAATATTAAACAATACATTATTGTTGAATACAACATTATTGTTAATTGGATATGAATCATTAAATGACGTACCGTATTGAACTATTTTAGGCAAAGCTATGAGATTTAACTTAAATAGAAAAAATAAACGTTTTGGTTTGTATTAAATTAGAAAACCTTTTTATATATTTGTATGGTATAATAAAAATAATAAAACATGATTAATGAGATTTCCGTTTATTTAATGGAACAATTAAAAACTAACCAATTCTTTTCGGCTGCTTTTATTGGTAGTTTAATTACTGGTGGTTTTATATATCTTAAATTTATCCCTAATTTTTTATATGATAAGATTTTAAGAAAAATAGGTTATAGCGTTACCATATATGAATATGATGAACTTTTTGATTTAGTTGAAAAATGGATGACTTTAAATAATCCTAAAACATACAGAAATGTAGAAGCTTACACTGGTGATAATAATGATAACATGGTGTTAAGTTCAAAAAGTGATACTATTATAAATAAATTAAATTTGAAATTCAAACAAGAAACTATTAATATTTGGGTAAGATACAAAAATAGGTATATTAAAATTACTAAACATAAAGAAAAATTAGAAAGAGTAGAATCTAAAAAGAATGTTTTTTTTGCTAGAATAATTTTTTGGGGTATTTTTTCTGAAAAAGAAATTAAAGAAATATTATCCGAATCTTTAAAATTAAAAGAATATCCAAAAGATGAAATTTTTGTAAATACTTGGGATGCTGGATGGGGAGAATGGAGGAAAAATTACTTTGTTAAACCAAAACCTTTTAAAGATGTTATTTTAAACAAAGATTTAAAAGATTCTATTATAAGCGATATAAATAATTTCATAATAAGTAAAGAATGGTATGATGATAGATTTATTAAATTTAAAAGAGGGTATTGTTTTCATGGAAAACCAGGTAATGGAAAAAGTTCATTATCTATGGCTATTGCAAATGAATTAAATTGGAATTACAATGTTATTAATCTTTCAAATATCAGTAGCGATCATAATTTAATATCAGCCTTTAGGCAATTAAAAGAAAAAACTGTATTAACTATAGAAGATATTGATGGTACATTTAATGGTAGGGAAGTTATAAGTAAATTAGGTAATGAATTGTCTTTTTCTACAATATTAAACTGTTTTGATGGTATGCTTATGCCAGATAATATAATTTTAATTATAACCACTAATCATATAGAAAAATTAGATTCTGCATTAATTAGAAGTGGTAGAATTGATAAAATTTTTGAAATTAAAAACCCTACAAAAATTGAAATCGAAGAATACGTTAATATATTCTTCAATTGTGATATTAAATTGAAAAACTATGAAAAATATTTTTGCATGGCTGACATCCAAAATATTTGTTTAGAAAATAAAGATGATTTAAATAATGTTTTAAATATTATTGAAAATTAGAAAACCTTTTTGTATATTTGTCGTATAATAATAACATAAACAATTTAAATTTTAAAAATCATGAATTCAACAATCAAAACAACATTAATTTTATTAGCAATTGCTTTACCATTACTAATTATTTCGTTACAAGTAATATCACTTTATAATAAAGATGTTAAACTCAGGAATAAGTTTACTGAGAAATATAGTGAACGAACGGCTTTTTACGATAAGATGTTCAAAACAATAAAACAGAAAGGTAAAATAGCCGTTAAAAATGATAGTTCTTTTACAAAAATTGTTAATATTGTAATGGAAGGTAGAAAAGATTCAGAGGGATTGATGATGAAGTGGGTTACAGAACAAAATCCAACAGCACAATTTTCAGAAGTTTCTAGTATGTATAAGGATTTATCTAGAACAATTGAAGCACAAAGGGATGAGTTTTTTATACAAGAAAAATATTTAATGGATATTAAATTACAATCTGACAATTTATTAGATACATTTCCTAGTGGAATTATTTTAACAACAATATTTGGAAAAGAAAAAATTGAATATAAACCAATTACATCTGACCATACTGATAATGTAATGAAAACTGGTAAAGATAATGATATAGAGATTTTTTAAACATATAGGACATTTAGCTCAATTGGTTAGAGCAACTGACTCATATTCAGTAGGTTACTGGTTCGATCCCAGTAGTGTCCACTAAAAAAGTAAATTATGACTGTAATAAATTTTATAAAACGAATTTTTAGATTTAAATCTAAAAATGTCTTAGTTAAAGATAATGAAAATAATATTTATGAAATTGATAAAAATTTCTATTATAGATTAAATATTTTTTATTGTTTTGATAGATCTTTAGTAGAAATATTATATATTCCAAATTATGTTCACTCAATTTATTTTCAAGATAATGAATTAACATCATTATCAGAATTACCTAGTAGTTTAAAGATTTTATTTTGTCATAATAATAAATTAACATCATTGCCGAAATTACCAAAAAAATTGATGGTATTGGAATGTGGTAATAATAAGATCAGGAAACTTCCAAATTTAAAAGAATGTAAAGAATTAAAAGAAATTCGGTGCGATATGTGTTGTTTTGAAGATTATATGCTGGATATGAAAAATACGAATTTTACTTTCTATTGTTAAATTAAAAAAAATAAATATATGGAATACTTATCATTAATATTTTCATTAGTTTCAATTTTAATTTTATATAAATTAAAAAATGAAAACATAATACCATTTTCACTAATAGTAATATTTGGTAGTTTAGGTATTTTATTTATTAGTAATTTAATTAATAAATATTCATTAACTTCCGATCAGGAATTTAATTCATCAATAGTTTCTAATGCTAGATATTATGAATATTGGGAAACTTGGGTTGAAGAAACTTGTACCAGACAAGTACCATGTGGTCAAACATGTACAACTTCTAATGGAAGTACAAGTTGCACAACTAATTATTGTACAGAAACATACGATTGTTCATATTGTGACCATAATAATGATTATTATGAAGCAATTGATGAAATTAATAATAGTTATTCTATCGATAAAATTGAATATGATTTTTTAAGGAAAAAATGGGGTTCAGATATTAAATTTGTTGAACTTAATAGAAAAATAAACCATTATGGTGGATGTGGAGTAGATGGTAACGCTTATCAGATAAATTGGGATAAAAACATACATAAAACTGAAACTTATAATTGGATTAAAAATTTTACTAATAGAACTAGGTTAAATAAAAGTGCTTTTAATTATAATTTGACAATAAGTGATAGTGAAGCTGTTTCAATGGGGTTATATAAATACCCTAAAATTAAAAATGATTATAAACAAGAATATTTATTAGGTTTTGATAAAATCAAACATAAATATAATAATGCTACAGTTGATTCAATAGAAAGTAGTTTTAAATATTTAAATGGTTCTCTTGGGGTTAATAATAAAGTTCATGTTTTTGTTTTGTTATTCATGAATAAACCACAAGATATTTCAATTAAACAAGAAATACATTGGGAAGGTGGAAATCAAAATGAGATAGTTGTTTGTATTGGGTTAAATAATAAAAATAATACCTTAAAAACTGAATGGGTTAAATCTTTTAGCTGGACAGATAATAAAAAAACATTAATTGATATAAGAGAAAACATTATGGAATTAGATAGTATTGATTTTTTTAAATGTAATAAAATTATTTATGATGCGATTATAAAAGATAAATATCATTATAAAAATCTAGATAAAGATTTTGATTATTTAGATATTGATTTAAGTGACAATACTATAATTTTGGATTTCATATTAGTATTTCTCTTTAATTTAATCGCTTTATTTATTGGTATTAAGATAGAAATTTAATCAATAACCATTGTGATATTCCAAGATAAGGGATAATAAAAAATGGACTTGGTATTAAAAATATTTTATAATAGAAAAAAAATAAAACTATATTAAACCAAAATCCAAAACAAACTATACATAATCCCATAACTTTACTTAAATTAGGGGCTACTGGTTTTACTTTTTCTAATAAAAATATGTAATAATTAGAAAATATATTACCTTCATTAAAACACCAATCGATGAATCTAATAAAGTAATTATTGACAATCCCCAAAGTTATAGAGATAGTTAAATAAAAAAGTATAAACAATGGAAAATTTAACATATTATTTTCTTATTGGTTTTTTAGTTCCACATGGAACACAAGGTTTCTTAGCCATTTAATTAAATTTTATATAAATAAATAGATTATGGAAAATAATATCCTTATGTTATGATGATATTATTTTCAATTCTTTTGTTAAATTAATACATAAAATCTATATTGTTATTATTTATCAATATGGGAACTACACAAAAGAGTATAAGGATTAGAACTGATATTAATAATCCGCAAGACCAATATTTAAGTGTTGGATTTGATAGAAGTATTGATTTAATAGAAATATTATCTTTAAAATTGCCAACTAAAAATTTATTCAGAACTTTTGATTCTGAAACTGGTATTGTATGTGGTAGAGTTAGTGCAAATGGTGTTGGTTTGAAAAATTGTAATATAAGTCTTTTTATTCCAAAAGATGAAAATATAGATACTAATATAACTTCTTTAAGTGATGCTAATAAAATTAAAATTAAAACTGCTGAATTACAATACCCATTTACTACTCCAAATGATACTGATAATAGCGGTAAGAGATTTAATTTATTACCAAAAATTAAAAGAAATAGATTTTTAAATGGTTTTCCATTTAATTTATTTGGTATTGGTGCAACTCCAAAAACAGTGGTTGGTTCATTTAGTTCAGATGCAGAAGAAATATCAACTAATGATGAACAGAAATATATAAATGAAAAATATTATAAATATACTACAACTACAAATGAATCTGGCGATTATATGATTTATTGTAAAACTGGTAATTATAATATAATTTTAGAATTAGATATAACTGATTTAGGAGAATACTCAACTACACCAGCTTTAATGTCTCATGCGTTAGGTTATCCAGAACAAATGTTTGAACAAAATGGTACTAAAATTAAAGCCAATAACAATTTAGATAGTTTACCTAATATTTTTAGACAAGTAACAACTGTATCAGTAAAACCTCTATGGAGTAATAATGATGATTTAGATTCTGAAACAATCGGTATCACTAGGCAAGATTTTAATGTACCAATAGAATTAAAACCTAGTTTTAGTTTATTTGGAAATTTATTTGGAATGAGTAAAGATAGTTGGTTTGGAGATAAAACTATATTTAAAGTATTTTTTCAATTAAAATGTCTTTGTTTTGGAAATACTTGTTCACAATCATGTAATTGGAACTTTGATGTAGGTTTAGATTTTGATTGTATTGATATACTTGGTAAAAATTTTTGTATAGTACCTAAATTAAGATTTTGTATACAAACTGGTGGATTTATCCCATTTATTTACATAAGAATGTTTAGTATTAGTTATTGTAGATTGAATAATTATTTAGGTATTCCAGATTCTGGTTTTTTTTATTTAGATAGTAAAACTTGTATTAAAGCTGATCAAAGTTTATCAGATATTACTGGAGATTCTTCGCTATCCGATGTTAATGAATCAGAAGATATTCAAAATTTAGCCAATATAAGTGGTTTAATAGATGTTTTTACATTAAAAAGAGATAGTTTTCCTATTGATTTAAATTTAAAAAATGTTGACGATTATCAATTGACAAACGATATTGAATTATTAGATGAGTCGCAATATTTTCTTTATAATAAAGATGGTGTTATTGCTTTGAATATTATGTGTAACAGAAGAAAAATGATTACTTCTGAAAATGGTGTATTAATTGATTCTGATAATGATAATGGTGTTTATACTGAATTTGATGGTTTCATAACTATTAGACCAGAGGAAAATGTTATAAATGATGGTGATAAAAGTAAAATAGTTACAACTAATATTAGGATACCTAATAGAAAAACTACTTTTAATTTTAAATTTAATCAATTATATTCCTTTAAACAATATATGGGAGATATTAATAATACGGAATCATACTGCAAACACAGACTTGGTATACTTTATGATTGTAATAGTAGTAATAATACTATGTTTCACACACCTGGGAAAATTGTAATTAAAAATCAAAATCCAGAAATATATCCAATACCAAATAATAATATAAATGTTATTAGTGGTGGAGATACTACTAATTATAATCTTTTTAGTAATAACTACTTGTATTATTGTGTTTATTTTATTAATTCATTAATAAGGAAACCTTACGGAAAAGGTAAAGAAAAATTTCCAGATGATGATAATCCTAACATGTGGTTTACTTGTCCAAAGATATTAAAAAACAGTAGTGTATATAAAAATAATAAAATAATTGGAGGTGATGTTAAAAATACTCAATACTTTCTAAATGAAGATTATATTGAAACAGATTTTTTATTAGTGGATAAAACAGATTATATAAATCAAGTAGTAAATAATAATAGAGGTATTATAAATAATTCACAATACCTCTATAAAGGGTTAATTTATAATGATTCTTTAAAAAATGTATTAAATAATAACCTTATTTAAGGTATAATATGTATTTAATAAATTTTCAGTGTCAGAAATAATTAAACTTATTTTAATTATTTTATTTGAAATTTTATTAATCTTTAATTTATTTTCTTGTGTAATTAAAAGGTTTACTTTATTATTATTTGGTTCTTGATAAATGATTTGATAATAAATATTATTATTATAACAAAAATACTGATGATTAATTGTTGGAAGATAATTATTTATTGTATCTGTATGAGTAATTTTTAAATTTACATAGTAAAGATCAAAATTTATTCTATTTTTTTGATATACCTTTTCAAAACTAACAGTGATTGTATCTTTTTTATTATCTGGATTTAAACTTTTCCATTTAGTTGAAAGATAAGGTGTGATGTCATTAATAGCGGTATCATTCTTGAAAATATACCAAGGAGAAATTATTACATCATCAACATTAGTTTTAGTATTTGTTTGTTCAGTAATAGGTTCAATAATTGGTTTTGGATCATCACTTTTTTTAGTGCATGACATGAATAATGTTGAGATTGAAAATCCCAAAGCGATTGCGAATTTAAAGTTTTTCATAATTTTTAATTGTTTTGTTTAAATATATTAACGTAAATAATTGAAATAGGTTACAAATATAGTAAAATATTTTTAAATAAATGTTGTTATTTTTCTATTTAAAAACATGTCGAACCATGTTCAATCAGATATTTTATTACCTAAACATAGATATGCGTTATCTGGTGACCAAGATTTATTATTAAATATTGAATTAAACCAAAAAGGAAGTATTATTGAAGATAATAATATTGCTAATTTTTTAGATGTTGCTGAAAGATTTGATAAAGAACGACAAATATCTAAAAAATATAGAATTCTAGGTAATTTTAATTATAATTCACCATTTAGACATTTAGATAATTCAACAGATTTAGATAGTATATCATCAATTAAAAGTCTTTTTGATTTAAGTTCTATAAATTATAGTGATTTAGGTTTTAGATTTGAAGAATATTTTGATTTAGTAGTAATTTACCCAACTAGATTTGAATTAGTTAGTGAGATTGATGATAGTATAACATTATATAGAGTAATATATAAAGAATTTGATACAAAACAAAATTATAATTTTGTTAAGTGTGGATTTCAAAATAATGTATTTAATCAACCAATATTTAACATTATTCCAAATAATTTAGTAAATTTATCAAGTTATACAATCACAATAAATAATTTATACAATTATAAAAATAATGATGTAAATATACCCATAACTGATTTAAAGTTATATATCAAACCAAAACATAATGTATTTAATCTTGATATAACGTTAAAAGAGTTTGATAATAATTATAATGAGAATAATATTAATATCGACCAAGCAGTAACATATGGTTTTGATGATAGTACTATTGATTATTCCCATTATGAATTAACTGATATTGTGAACACAATGATATTGGCTAATATCAAACGTAACAATAACACCATTTCTCTTTACAATGATGCTGAATTTCTTTATTTATTTAGGAGTAAAATTTTATTCTTTTTTAAATTAAACAATATTGAGTTGACTGACAGAAATATGTTATTGACTAGAAATATCGTATATAGATATATTGGTTTTGGTTATGGTATTAATGGTGTTAAAATAGGTAATTTAGACTTATTAAATTCTGAAATAAATGGGGAGTTAATTAAATTTAATAAGAGTGATTTTAGTTATGTTGTTGAAGAAGAACAGGAATATACATTACCTTTTCATTATGATTATAAATCTGATGTGTATTATGGACAGATAATAAAAGAAACAAAAGGAGTTATTGAAGATTTTATTAATAATAGTTCTTATAATAAAACAGATTATTTAAAATCATATGCAATTACATATTATGGAGTTGATGAAGTAAATCAAAATTTATATGTAAAATTTAAATGTTTTGATAACAATAGTTCTGACATGACTTCACAAATGTCAAGTTATATAAATAATTTTATTTCTAATTATAATTCTGATAGTAACAAATACCCAAACAAGATTTTTTTAAACAATATTATAAATAGTGGTTATCTTTCTAATAGTGATGAATTATACCTAACATTAAGTAAAAATAACAATATAAATAATTTAAATGAATTGATTATAAAATATACTTATAATCCTTTCATAAACATACCTGTAAGGGTTTATAATTCAATACTTGATAGTAGTATAGATATTACAGAAACTAGTGAGTATGCTTATTTTTACAATGGTTTATGGATCTGGAGAGACGTATTGGATAATGGTCAAATTGAACCGATTACTGGTAATGGGTTAGATTATCCATTTATTAATGATACTCATTATATTGATGATAATTATATATTAAATATAATGGTTGATAATACAGATTATTACTCAAATAAAATTTATTCTATATTTAAATCTAACGAGATTGGCATTATAGGTTATGATAAACCTAATTCAACTAATGGAAACCAAGGAGGAAATTGTTAATGGAAATTTTTAATTTTATAAAATCAATATCATCATCAACCATTAACATAAGTTTAAATAAAACTATGGGTTTAACTGGTATAAGTGATGATACAAATGATTTTATTGAACACACTAAATTAAGTTTAATAAATCCAACTACTGATAGTGAATTTATAAGATTAAAATATAATGGAAATAATTTAAATATTATTCCAAATTTTAAAGGTATTAATCAATCTTATAACAATTCATTAACTAATGCTTTATTTACCGATAGTGAACAGAAAAATAGATCAGATAATGTAACTAACTCATATTTTATTTTAGAATTATATGATTCGTTGGATAATAATAATCAAACTTTATTATCATCTAATAAAATGGATATTTATACAAAAAGTGGTTATACTTATAATGTTATAAATGATACTTTAGTTACTTTACCTTACATATATCCAAATAAAAGTTTTTTAGAATTTAGTAATATATACATACCTAATAATTATGTTCCAGATATAAAAAACGTACTTTATATTAAATTTAGATTTTTTAACGCTAAACTTGGAGGGGTAAGTGATTTTTTTTATAGTGGTAATACTAATGTGATGGTTGATACAGATTTTTATTTTAAACTAAATGTGGATGTAGATAATGGTGTTTATAATTTATTTGATTATAAAACTATAGTAAGTAATTATGTATTAAATATTTATGAGAATAAAAATGTAAATTTAACTAAAAAGAATAATGATGATAATCAACAAAATCCATTAGTAGCAAATAAAAAAGCAACTAATTGGGTAGTTGGCTACGGGGAAAGTGGTAATTAATTATTTAAAACGTTAAAAATTAAATAATTAATGAAACCTTAATATGAAAATACTATTTAACTATAAATAAAAATCCAACTAGGATGATGAGAGACTATATATTTGAAAATTTCAAGAAACAGAAGGATATTTGGTTGCCACAAGTAAGTGCGCCTGTAGATTATATCACCAAAGAATTATCCGAAAATGGTATTAAACATAATTTAGTTGATGTTAAACCTAAAGAATTAATTCCTTTACAAAAAAATGTTAGCCGTTCAAAAGTGATTGAATACAAAAAGAAAATTGATGAAAATCAAGAAGTATTACCAATTGCAATTTCTGATGATAATGAAATATTGGATGGACATCACAGATGCTATGCATTTATGCAAGATCCAAGTATAAATACTGTAAAATGTTTGAAAATATACATGGATTTTAAAGATTGCGCTAGAATATTAAATCAAATCCAAGATAAATTTGATTTTATAAACGGTAACTTAATGGATGATGATGTATTAAGTTTTTCTACATATACTGAACCAAATTTCGTAACAACTCCAAAAAGTAACACTTCACCTATAATGAATACGCCAAGTGATGTTAATACTGAAACTATTAAACCAATTACTGATGTAGCAGAAGAATTATCATTAGAGGAAGAATTAATGGATTACAATAATGTTAGAAATAATAAAAAAACATTACTTTTATACAAAAATAAACCATTAGATCAAAAAGCTAGAACTGGTGATTTTTTGAATCAAACAAAAGAGAGAGGTCATAAACATGAATACAATATTGATTTTGATAATCTTTTTGAAATAGAAGATAATGAGATTAGTAGATATAAATCACCAATTGATTGTATTTTAGAAAAATGGTTTAATGGTATGAATCTAAAAGAAGAATCTGTTAAAAATTTAATGACTCAAGAAGTTTATGCTTATAGAATTATAAATGAAAAAGCTAAAAAAATGGGTTATGATGGAATTAAATATGGTGATAAATTAGTACAAATAGTGAATTAAATTTTAATTTATAATTGTTTTTCAAATGGGTTGGTTAAATAAATAACCAACCCATTTTTATTTATATTACTTTTTTACAAATTACCTTATAGCACAATTTACTTCTTGTTGGATTTGACACGTCAAATAACTTAACAACATCATACATTTCAATTTTAGGTTTATATTTTCCTTTATTAATTGAAATTGAATCAAATTTAATAAATGAAGTAGAGTCTTTAATTACTTCATTCATATATTCAATTTCATTACTATCAAAAGTAAAAAATAAATCTAATAATCTTAAATCATCACTATTAGGAATCGTTTTAATATGTATTGATTGTAAAGTATTTTCCATCAAAATTATTTCATCTTCACCAGAAAATAATCTTAAATTACAATCATATGTTGGGGTTTTACCTTCCATAGCCACTTCTCTATCATTATTACAAATACGTTTCATATCAATGATTGTTTCTAATTTATAATTATCTTTAGTATCAACTATATTGTTCAACATCTTTTCCCTACTAGTATAATAATCAGATTCGTTAATTTGAGTAGATTCTAAAGAAATCTCTCCATCCTCAATATTTCCATTAAAACTCATTTTATTTCTATTTGCAAATTTATCAGCGTTTTCCATAATTTGAAAAAAACGTTCAGCATAAACTTTAACTCTAGTATTAGATCTACCATTCATTAAATCGTTAGTTAAACTATTTTGTTCATGTTGTCTAATCATGTCATTATTATCATCAACACCCAATTGAGTTATTGATTTATCTTCCATACGCTTCATTCCCATAGCTAAACCAATAGCGATCATCTTAGCATTTTTAACTATTCCACTAATTATACTCATTTTAATTATATTATTTTCTATAAAATACGTTTTCTATAAAAAACTAATTTTTAAAAAACGTATTTTATAGAAATTTAAAATATTTATTTATGTCTACAAATTCACCTATAAAAGTATTAGTTTCTGTTACTGATAATTATGGTATATCCCTTTATAGAGTTAAAGAACCACATATTGCATTACAAAAATTATTTCCAGATGATTTTGAGGTTGATATTATGGATACCACTATGATACCTTGGGATGATTTAAATTTCTTTAAGGATTATCAAATTTTGTTTTCACATAGACAATTCGTTCCAGATAATATGATGGAAGAATTTTGTTATAATATGAAACAAATTAATGTTGTAACTATATTAGACTATGATGACTATTGGGAATTATACAAAACGCATCCTTTATATCATGTAACAAGACAGGAAAATATGCCTGAAAGGTTGAAAAATAATATTAAATGTGCTGAATGGATTACTACTACTACACCTGTATTTGCTAATTATATAAAAGAAATAAATAAAAATGTAATAGTATTACCAAATGGTGTTGATGATGGTTTAAAACAATATTCTGGTGGTAAGAATAAAGAACGTGATGAAAAAGTAAGAATAATGTGGTCTGGCGGTTCTAGTCACATATCAGACATTGAATTACTTCGTGATAGTTTAGAACTATTATCAGTTGACCAAAAATTAAAAGATAAATTTCAATTACATTTAGTTGGATTTGATTTAAGAGGGAATACGACTAATTTAAAATTAAATGATGGTTTAGTTGAAGATTTAAAAACTATTGGTTTCCCAATAACGAAACAATTTTTAAATAAATTGGAAGAAGTTAAATATAATCTAAATGCTTTCCCTGTAATTCCACAACCAATTAGAGATAAATATAAAGATAATGTCGTTATAAAAGAAATTAGAGATATTACACCAAAAGAGTCGGTATGGTATGAATATGAGAAAATTTTTACTAATAATTATAAGTTAATTAAAGATAGTAATTATATTGAATATTTAAATAAATTTAATTTAGATGAAAAATATTCAAATATAACAAACCAACCTTACGTTAGACATAAAACACAAGGTATCTATAAATTTGCAGAAAACTATAAGTTTGCTGATGTTGCATTAGCTCCACTAATGGTTCATGGCAAAGTTAATAATGGAAACTTTATTGATAATGTTGGAAATAGATTTCAGTTTGCAAAAAGTAATCTTAAAGTAATTGAGGCTGGAATTCATAAAGTTCCTGTAATAGCTTCTGATGTACCAACTTATAATCACGATAAAGATTTTGTTGATGGTAAAAATATTTTATTTGTAAAACCAGAAAGACAAGAAAAAGATTGGTATGGTAAAATCAAAAGACTTATTCAAAATCCAAATCAAATTGAAGATTTAGGTGAATCTGCTTATGAAATTATTAAAACTAAATATCATATTGATGTAATAGCAAATAAAAGAGCCGAATTCTACAAAGATATAGTAGAAAAAAATAATAAATAAAATGTTACCAGAAGCTATTAAATCGGAAATTTATGATTTGATCGTAAAAATCATAGAAGAATATAATAAAAATAATGAAAAAACTAATATGGTTTCAGAAATAAATGAACCTATTAGTTTTAAAGATTTTTGTGAAAAATACATGTTAGTTGATTATAATACTGTAAAACTAAAATATAATCAAGTTAAAATGTTTCATTCTGTTGAAAATTGTAATCATACTATAATTAATAAATATCGACAAGCTGGAAGTACATTATTTTTACTTTATTATTCTTTTTATAAATGTTTAATTAAATCAAATTGTAAAATTCTACTCTGTGGTTTATATAATAATAGTGATATTTTTAATGAAATTAGTAGAATTAATTTTAATAAGATCAGAATTAATGGGGATAGTAAAATTGCTTTTAAAAATGGATCAACAATTACTTTAAAAAGGATAAATAATCTTAAAGAAGATAATTTAATATCTAAAAAATACGATATTATTATACTTGATGAACTATTTGATTTTACTAACATTAACCTTAATTTTATTATACCTACATTAAATGTTAATGGTAAATGTATTATTGTGTCAACACCCAAAAAAGATTCTTATTTTAATAAATTAGCTGTAGATGCATTCAACAAAATTAATAGTTTTAAATACATTAAATTAAATTGGTTTGAAGATGAAAATTTTAATAAAGATTTAAAAATCGATATTAATGGAGAACATCAAAATGAATTTATTAACAAAAAGAAAAAGTTATTAGGTTATAACTTTATAGATGAGGAAATATTTGGTAAAGTTTTTTTAACTGAAAAATAAAAATAACCCCCTATAAATTATTTAACTTTTTATAGGGGTATTTTATTTACAAAGGCATTTGGTATAAATTATTGATAATTTGACTATCAAAAGTAACACCATTTTCATCCATCTCATCAAATTGAGGTTGGTGATTCATAGGATGAACTTCTAATCTAGTTTCAAATTTATCTGAAACTAATTCGATATTATTTTTAATTTCAAAAATTATGTATTTATCGCCAAACGAATATAACACATAAAAAACTCCATTACCTTCTTTACTTTCAAGGAATTTAAAACCATTTAAATCCTTCGGTAATGTTTTTTTGAATTGAATATCGCCACCAAATCTTAATACTTTCATTTTGGTTTCATCAACCATTTCAGTAATTAAAGATTTTAAATTATTTAAAGATTCAGTTAAATTTTCCATTTTTTTTTATTTATAAACTATATATCCACTCACATTTATAATCATTTTTAAATGATTTAATCAATTCACCAGCCATAGCGTTAGCCTCATCCTCAATCTTTCCACCAACATCCTGAACTTCGGTATCTAATTTGAAATCTCCACGTTCCATTTGTTTCATATGTACCATTTCATGACATATAGTTCTAAGTACATCGACTATAGCTCTACCTTCATATCTAGCAAATATATTACTACCTCTATCATACGCACCAGTAGTAATTTTACTATCATTTATTTTAGGTAACAAAGTTATATTGAAATCACCTTTAATTCCAAGTTTTAATATACAATATTTAACAAAAGCACTAATTAATAAATTATCCCTCTTTTCGTTATTGTTTTTATATTGATTATCTATGTTAAAACCCATTTTAAAGTATAATATACATAAATAGTTTTGAGATATTAAATAAATTATTTAAATTTGTGATGTTATGAAAATAAAACTTTAAAATGGAAGATAAAGTAATAGCTAAAAACAGTAAAGGTGAAATTACTGAATTTTATCTTGGTTGGTGTTGGTATAACGATTTAATTGAAATTATTTCAATTTTAGATGGGGTAGATCATCTAATTTGTGACCATAATAAATTAACATCATTACCAAATTTACCAAAACATTTACTTCATTTACGTTGTGAGAAAAATGATATTAAACAACTTCCAGATTTAAGAGAATGCAACTCTTTAGAAAAAGTTATTTGTGACATTCAATGTTTTGAGCCTTATATGTTGGAAATGAAAGATACACATTTTGAATTCTATTGTTAAAATATTATAGTATGAAATTAATAGGAAAAAATAGCAAAGGTGAAATTATTGAATTTAAACATAATTTCAATTGGAATAAAGATTTAATAGAGATTATTTCAATTCCAAATAATTTAACAGAATTAGATTGTTCTATTAATAAATTAACATCATTACCAGAGTTACCTAATAATTTAGTAAATTTATATTGTGAAGATAATCAATTAACAACACTACCAAAACTCCCAAATACTTTAAAATATTTAAGTTGTGATAATAATAATATCAAACAACTTCCAGATTTAAGCGAATTAAAAAAATTAATTAAAGTTTGGTGTGATATGTGTTGTTTTGAACCTTATATGTTGGAAATGAAAGATACAGAATTTGAATTATTTTGTTAAAATATTATGAAAGAAAATAAACTGGTAACTAAAAACAGTAAAGGTGAAATTCTTGAATTTAAACTTTTATGTGAAAAAGAAGATCGTGGAGTTGCTTGGTGTTTTAATAATAAATTATCAGAAATTATTTCAATTCCATATAATTCAACAGAATTAGATTGTTCTATTAATGAATTAACATCATTACCAAAGTTACCAAAATATTTACTTAGGTTAAATTGTGAAGATAATAAATTAAATTCATTACCAAAAATTTTACCAAATAGTTTACAAGAATTAAGTTGTGAAAGAAATAATATTAAACAACTTACAGATTTAAGGATATATAAAAACTTAACAACCGTTGATTGTGATATGTGTTGTTTTGAAGATTATATGTTGGAAATGAAAAATACTAAATTTCAATTTTTTTGTTAAGTTATTATAAATGATTCTTTTTAAGAATTTCGTTTAATTTTGTTTTATATATATTTTGGAATATATGAAAACTATCTTTAATTTCTTTTGAATTTAAATCTGTAATATCTTTTAATAATTGAAATATTTTCTTTTTGGCATAAAAATTTGTCATAGTTGTAACGTCAGTATCATTATAGATGTCCTTCCAGTTTTCAAAAATCATAACCAATCCGTTACCAACTTTAATTTGATTTTTATTTAAAGTAGTTTCAGAATCAACATGTTTTTTTATTGTGTTTCTTATTTCCTCAATTACCGTTTCATGTAGATCAAAATCTGGATTTTCATCATATTCATAAACTTCTGCTATATATTTTTCCTTATCTCCATTATCAAAATCGTCAAAATCGATTTTAAAATCTTCGATATTATCATGATTTAATTTTTTCTTATATATTTTTTTACCATAGTTTGTAACAAAATGTCTACAAACAGTACCTAAATAAGAATATGCTTTTGGGAATTCTCCTAATTTATTTGGTTTATTAGGGTTAAATTTATGAATTTGTTCATAAACATGCGAAAATGCATCAGTAACCATTTCGTCAAAACCTTCCTCACCAGATTTAGGACCAGTAGTATATCTTTTTGAAACAAACATTACTAATTTTTCCAACGGTTTATATAACTGTCTAGTAAAAATATTGTTTTTAATTTCAGAATTTACTTCTGCATTATATTGAACAATCGCTTTTTCCTCAGCATCACTGAAATAATTCTTATTTGCAACCCCTTTTTGTAATGGATTTTTAGGTTTCCTACCCATATATAAAAAAATAATATAAAAAAATATTGTTCGGTAAAAAATATGCAACATCACCAAAAATTAATGATGTTGCATGTTGTTAAATTATCATGAAAATGAACAAAAATATAACTATACTGTTACTTTTGGTTTATAAGTTATTACTCTATCGGTAGTTCTAAAATAAAACTCTCTTTTAGCTGCTTCATACCAAAATGTCATTTCTTCTTTAGTTAATGTTTTGTCATTTGAAACTTTATCAGAAAAACTACCACTCCTATTAACTGTATGAACATAACCAATTTTTGGTAGTGTAACAATTTTTTGACATTGATCTGTAGCTCTCAATAGATACTCATAAAAGAATGTATATTTGATATTACTTTTAAATTTACCAATATCAATAAAATCACTTTTCTTGAATATTGCTCCAGATAATGTAAAATAAGGCATTTTTAATAGACCACTATGAGTTAATTCTCCACCAACTTCATTCAATTCTTTTGAAAAGCTTATTTCATTATTATATTTTAAAATATCACCATTTTCATTTTTATCAATACCTAAAGTTAGTAATATTGACAATTCATCAATACTTTCTAAATAAGTTAAAGCGTTTTTAAAATAAATTTTACTATATTCATCATCAAATTCCAAATAAGAGAAATAATCAGTTTCAATATTATCAACACCAAAATTTAATTGATTACTAATAGTTGGATTTTCAGATAAGTTTTTGATTGTTTTAATATTCAAATTATAATTAGCGAAAGAAGCTTCCGTTTCACTATCAAATTCTTCACTGTGAACTATTAAAACATTTTTAGGTATACAACTATCATTTTGATTAATAATTGATTGTAGAGCTTTTTTAAGGTATTCTTTTTCCCCATCAGTTTCCAATGAAACAATAGGGATAATTATAGTTATATTATCTATCATTGTTGACATAAAAATTAATATTAAAGAGTTATTTGTTTAGTTTCTTTTTCTGTTTCGTTTGCGATAAAAGTTTTGTATTCTTCATCACGTTTAGCAATGATATTATCATATACTGAAATTATTGAGTTATTTGAATTTTCCATAGAGTATTTATTAACTACATTATTCATAGTATCAAATAACAAAGGTGGTAAACTATCTTCCAAATACATTTTAATCACCCTAGCTAATAAATCTGGAATTTTATAAAGATTATCTGCCCAAACACCAGCATTCTCAACCAAATAACTTGGAATAACTTCTGGTAACAATCCTACTGGAATAACACCAGACTTCATAGCTTCCAAAGGTAAAGTTCCAAAAGATGAAATTCTATCAATCCATAAACAAGCGATATTATCACCCAATTTATCTGCAAATTTCTCTCTACTCAAACCACGAATCTCATCAAATCCAACCCATCTTAATTCAGGATATTTCAAGTAGAACAATCTAGTTATTTTAAGAATATCACTTGCATTTCTTGATACAAAAGAAATAGAAGGTTTTTTCAATTTATTATTCTTAAAATAATCTGGAATACCAATATCATAAACAGAAATATTGTATGTGTTTTTACCATGAAATTCCTCAATAAATTCTTTTATTTTATTAGATGTAGTGATGATAGTGTTAATACCAAAATCTGAATATCTTAAACCTGGTAATAATGAATTGGTAATGTACTCATAAGATTGAGCAAGTACTATTCTTTGACAAGGTAAATTCTTTGTAGTTTCCATGATATTTGTAAAATAATCAGGAATAACCATAAAATCTTCTGGTGATATTTCAATATCTAACACCATTTGATTATTACCACTTTTTTTAAGACTTTTATGAGTTAATGTTTGACATTCTTGATCTATATATGTTGGCACTGGAAAATTCTCTTTATCGCCAAATATAATTACATTATACCCTTTTTTTCTAAGTAAATTAGCATGATTATAAATTTCAATAATAGAAGCAGAAGGAACACCCATCGTATCTGGTACGAAAAATAATATCTTATTATTTTTGTTTTGGAATTTTTCGTAGGATTCCGTTAACCTTTCTAAAACAGTTTTTTGATTTTGTTCCATTAGTCTAAAAATTTTTTTATTTATATATAAAATACGTTTTTTTAATTTGAATTAATTTATTAATGATTATTTTTTGATTTTATTTACTAAATCAAACATATCATTAATTTTATTTATTTCATAAGTTGTTTCAATATCTTTATTATAATGAGTATTTAATTTTATAATGTTATTTTTTGAACCAATTTTTAAAAAATTTGGATTTGCAGTAACTAAAATATCACAATAATCAAAAGCATCTTCATAATTTTTTATAAAATTAACTTGGTCAATTGAAATACCTTTATCAGATAAAAATAAAAATGTTGCATTCCTAATTATTCCACCTTCTCTTTGTATAATAACTGGTTTAATATTTTCTTCTTTCAAAAATTCAAATAAATTATTTAAATCTGTTGATGCACCTTTATAAACTTCTGTGCTATTTCCAAAAATATCCAAATAATTGTCTTGTATGAATTTCTCATATTCAAATACAGGTTCTTTATTTACAGTCTCATTAACATCAACAATTTCATCATACTTATCTTCAATAGGTAATGTAGATTCTTTTTTAAATCCCAAACTATTCGAAAGATCACCTAAATCTACATCTTCATAATTTAATGAAGGAACGATACCATAATTTGTTAAATAATCTTTAACATAAAACCAAAATATACGTTTTGAAGTATCTCTAATAACATCATCGATATTAAAACCTAATCTTAGTGGAGTTTTAAGATTAGGTTTACTGTGTGTAGTGTCAATAACTGATTCATAATTATATAAATCACCCAATGTAGAATCAGTTATCCAATTAAATTTTTCAGTTTCCATATTATAAAATACGTTTAATATCCGTTAGTTTCAAAAACATTCAATATTTTAGTAATTAAAGGATTTCTTACTATTTCATCATCAGTAAATTCTAACACTCCAATTTTATCATCAATATCTTTGAATTTATCAACCAAAAAAGCAAGACCATTTTTCCCTTTTGAATCTTGTTGTTTAATATCACCTAAACAAATTAACTTTGCTCCATCTTCCATACGAGTTAATATGGTTTTAGCGTTATCAATTGATATATTCTGAAATTCATCAACAATAATAATTTGATTTGGACTCATACTAACACCACGAATAAAAGCTAGTGGAACTAATTTAAGAAACTCCTTTTCAATCATTTTTTCTAGTTTACCTTTTCCAACCAACTTTTCCATTTGGATAAAATAGGACATTAGAAAATATTTCATTTTCTCGTTAATATCACCTGGTAAATACCCAACTTCTTCACCTTTCAAAGGAGTTACCGATTTAAAAATCAACATTTCTTCGAATTTATTAGTGTCTCCCATTAACAAATACAAACATTCAGACAAAGTAACTAATGTCTTACCACAACCAGCAGGACCTGAAACAATTATCACCTGTTTTTTTGAATCAGCAATTAAATTCATCAATTCTTTTTGTTTTGGTGATTTAGCTTTCAACTCACTACGTTGTTGTAGTATCTCCAAAACCTCTTTTTTTCGGCTTATTGAATCTTTAGGTTCTCTAATCCTTTTCTTTGTAGATGAATCGTTATTGTTGTTATTGGCACTCTTTGTTTTTCTAGGTGCTTTAATAGCCATAAATAAAATATTTAAAATTTAAAAATTTTTCTTAATAAAATGTTTATTACTGTTGTTGTTCTGATTGTTGTTTCTCCAACTCTAATTCTTTATTTCTTTCCTCCATCATTTTCATTACTTGTTTTTGTAATTGATTTCTTTCAGTAGCTACCCTTTGTTTATATCTAGCTACAGCTTTTTTATGATCTCTCTTCTTTCTCATAATTAAATTAATTTATATTATAAAGTACGTTTTATTTTATTTGAATTTTAAAAAATCTACGAATTTTATTTAAAAAACTATTATTTTTCATTTTAACTTCCTCAATCTCAGATAAAATATTTTTATTTTTTATTTTATCAACAAATGCTTTTTTTACATAATCCAAATCATTGAATAATACAGTTCTATCTTCTTCGGTAACTTTAATATATTCAACATCTTCAATTTTCATTGATTTATGTAATCTATAATCTTTTGTTAACTCAACTAAATCATTAGTTAACATATTTTTATCTATATTACTATTAGATTCTAAATATTTATCAATTTTCGTCATCAGTTATAAATTTTTTTTCAAGATTTTCTATATATGTTAATATATTTTCTATTTTCTCTATACCATCGTCAGAATCATCATTAGAAACATTGGTATAATCTTTTATTTCTTTTTCTAACACTATTACTATGGAATTATTATTTAACCATTTAGATTCATATTCAATATAAGTCTTGTTAGAATCTCCATATAATTTCATCAAATAATTAATTATAGATTCTTTTGTGTATATTGGTAAATTGTTTTGAGAATATAGTATTGGTATCATTTTCTTAATTTAGTAAAAGTTGAATTGAAAGTATTATATATATCAATAAAAGCCATCATACTAATCATTGGTTTGGTTTCTCTAAACTCAAATAATAGTCTAAAATAATCTGAAACATTTTGCTCAATATATTCTTTACCCTTTTCAGAATTATAAATACCATCCTCATAATAATCTAAAAAATAATCATATACTTCCTTATTTGAAGTAAAATCAACTCCCATTTTTATAAATTTATTACAAGTGTCATTAAAACACCAATTATAATGTCCAATTATATCTTCTTTTGTTTTTATATATTCAGAACCCAAATAAGTGCTGAATATAGTAGACGATAAGATTCTTATAAAATTGAAATAAATATCGCTTCTATTAAAATTTATATAATTTTCTTTCAGGATAATTTCAATAGATTTTTTATCCAATTCTTTTTTGATATTATTTAATATATTATTTAAATCCATTTATGTAATTAACATAAAATACGTTTTTATTATTTAAAAAAATAAACCTTAACCAACATTTAGAAGATTAAGGTTTAAATTATTTTAAAACTGATTTTTATTAAAACTTACTCCTATCAATAGTGTTTTTAACCATTTTTGAAGGTTTATAATTTAATAAAGTTTTGTATTTACTCATAACAGATTCATCTAATTTATCTACGTTAGTGGTTTTTTTAGTTGTTTTATAAACCTTATCTTCATCTTTAGAATAGAAAAAATCAAATTTTTCAATTTCTTCTTTCAATATAGGTTCATATGCATTACCCAAACCTTTTGTTTCAAATAATTGCAAACCTTGTGGAATTTCACTTGATTCTATTATTTTAGATAAGGCTACACTTTTGATTTCGCTTCTACCAAATTTATCTAATACAACACCTTGCATAAAAGATTCTTTCACTGTTTGTGCTACTATTTCCATTTTTCCTTTTTGTAAATTTTTATAATCGTCTTTTTGTATAATATCTTGTTTTTTCTTAACTAATTTCATAGCTTTATCACCAATAGCTTTTTTTAATCTATCATCATAATTCTTATCTGGAATATCTAATTTAAGATCTTCCATTCCCCTATGAACCATCTCAAGATATTCTTTGTTTCTTTCATCAGCATATTCATATTTAACAGGTTCTACCGAATCTTTATCATACTTATATTCAAAATGTGGTTCGTTCTTCTCATACGGTTCTAAACCGTTTTTAATGACCTTCTGAGTACCAGCATTCAAAGTTTTATAATGTTCTTTACTATTTATTTCATTTTGTTTTTTGATTCTATCAGTTTGAACCATTCCATTAGATTTAACTTCTTCGTTAACCATATTGTTTTGTTTTTCTTTCATTTTATTAATCTTTTCACCAATAGTACTATTATGTGAAACAGTTGTATTTGTTACTTGAGGAAAAGTTTCTTTATATACTGAATCATAAATACCATCTACTTCCGATTCATTCATTGAATCCAAATCTTCTTTACTAAAATTCGGAGTACAATTCATAATAAATAATGATTTTATTTCTTTAGGTGTTAATTCATTTGATTCATCATCCTCAATATCATCATTATCTTTACCAATACCATCTAAGACATTAAAAGAACTCATTAATTCTTCATACATATCGTCCATAACACTAGGGTCAGTAATTGCCGAAATGCTTTCGTTTTTCATCATATCCATATTATTATCTGGTGTCAAACCTTTAACTACACCTTTTTTATTGAAAAATCTTCTATTTTTATCGTTTGATGACCAAGCAGAAGGTGATGAATATTGACCAGAATTATTTCCAGTTAATGAACCATCACCAGTAGAACCACCTCCACCAGTAGACATTTCTTCCAAATTTTTATTATCTATAGCATTTTTAATTTTCATGTATTTATCTTTTAATTTTGCGTTCGTTTGAACGTACTTATTAAATAATACATTTTTAATTACTTCATTCCAATGATAACCAAATTTTTCTTCCGCATTTATGGATAATTTGTTATATTTACCTTGTAAGAAAGGCGATTCCTCAACCAAATCATTCATTGCTGATAATTTGAATAACTTCTTTCTAAGGCTTTCTTTTAATTCCATAATTTATATTTAAATAGTTAAAGCATCTTTTTGTTGGCTTTATTTGCCAAAGAAGCTATGATAGAACTCTTATTTAATGGAGGTTGACCTGATTTTAATCTCTTTTCATTTATCTTATTTACAGAAGCTATTAAAATCTCAATAATTTCATTCTCAATCTCTTCTATATTACCATTATAATAAGCTTGTTTAATATCTGATAACGTACCACCAATATTATCTTTAATGGTGTTTTTAAGTCTATCTTTTAATCCAATTATAGGTTTTGTAACATTATCACTGAATTTATCACTAATTACACCACCAACATTTTTCAAACCAGCAAAAGATATTTCATCCAACTGATTCTCAGTTTCCTTTAAAACCCTATCCTTGAAATCAGAACCATAATTATCAAGTTTTTTAAGCAACTTACTCTCAAATAATAAATTATCCATTTTTTTAAATTAAATAGTTGGTTATTAAATATTAGTTATTAATTTTGTAAAAAAATATACTTACGTTGTTAAAATGATGACAATAGCTAAAAATAGTAAAGGTGAAATTGCTAAGTTTATTACTGGTTGGTGCTGTGGATTCGATTTAATCGAAATCATTTCAATGCCAAATGATGCTAAATTTTTTTATTGTTTTAATAATAAATTAACACTTTTACCAAAATTACCAATTTATTTGAAATATTTGCAATGTTCAAGTAATTATATAAAATTATTACCTGAATTACCACAAACTTTAGAATGTTTATATTGTAAAAATAATAAAATTGAAAAACTTCCTAATTTAACAAAATTACAAAGATTAAATTGGGTTTGTTGTGATATACAATGTTTTGAACCTT